>Ga0247814_10001308_pt1 | contig 14838 bp, 18 predicted proteins | sample UWRJL179409R1_FD_179947 | JGI IMG/M metagenome (GOLD analysis project Ga0247814, IMG submission 179947) | Plant litter microbial communities from Arlington Agricultural Research Station in Wisconsin, United States - UWRJ-L179-409R-1 | ecosystem: Environmental > Terrestrial > Plant litter >...
TAAAGATTGCAGGTAGTGCCGAGTGTCAAATAATAGTTCAGCGGTGACGAAACATCACCATTTTCTTATTCAGAAAAAGCAAGGTATTTTTTAAATCCATTTGCAATATAGAAATAAATATTTCCAACATACAAGTAGTTATACAGATAAATCGATATAATTTTTCATATGTATCTAAAATGATAGAAAAAAAGTGTGTGAAAAAGGAGACCTTCCAACAGCAAATGGTGGGTTTTAATCGCTAAACAAAAAAGATATTCTGCGTTTTAAGGTACGCTGTTTGCAACGAAAGTAAAATCAGGAGACCCAATTATTTAGCATATGCCAATGCGACACCAAGTGAGATAGGAACACTACGGGCTATCCCTTTTTTTGAAAAGCAGTAAAAGAGTCTGCTGAGTATGCCAGTGAAGAAATAAAAAAGAGGCATGGGTTAGATCGAATGAATGCATTTGTTTCGGGATGACTTGGACTGACACACATTATGGTCTTACGAAATAATGATCCTTTCGGATCATTCTGGTGAGTATTGATTTTCCGACGTTCTTTTTCATAGTTGTACTTCCAGATATGTTTTCAATATACTCTCTACGCGCATCAATCTAGAATACTCTAACAATTTCTCCAAGTCGCGGTCTTTTCTTTTAACATAAGTATTCAAGATTTCTGCAAAAGTTTCAGTGCCTATTTTAGTCCGGAACTTTACAGCATCACAAACACATTTGTGTATATCATACATTTTGACATTAACCCCATCAATTTTAATTTGAGTTATACCTAACTCCTGATATTTTTTTTGCCAGTAACATAATTCAATAACCGGATATTCAGGAAGTGTGACCTTCCTACTTTTCTCTATTGCAATATAATAGGCTTGTGGTATCTGGACAGTCAATTCATAATAAAACCAGGCGGAATACATACATAGAACTCCATCTGGAACTAGTTTATCAAGATTTACAAACTCAGATAAGTTTGTCATTCCTTCCATAAAATAAACACCATTTTTTAGCCTTTCTACTTTTCCTGATTTGATTAGCTCCCTAAGTTTGTCATATAACTTTCTGTCTGGTAGCTGAGATCTGGTGAGATATCCATTATTCTTCTTAAAAAGCGAAATAATACTTTGTGATTTCATAATAGCAGATATTTAAATTCGTACAAATATACTGCTTTTGCAAAAAGCGGCAGTACATTTATACTTCATCCACTTCCGTTTTAAATGGATGAAGTATTACTAAAATATTACCTTTAAAATCCTTTACCGCCCACATTAAACCGATAAATCACGATTAGATATGGGTAATGCACGCAAATCTGTTATAGTCGTGATAATATACCTGTAAATACTATTAGGTGAAAACGTACGTAGTAAAAAATAACCACCTGTAAATTAAATATTACAGGGGGTTACGATGAAGTTAGTACCCGAGAGCAGGGTACATTCAAAACACATAATCTCCTATAATACCGCTATTTATTTCTAGTTGAAAAAATAATACATACAGTTTAACATACACTATAGTTATGACGCATTGTCAGACAATGATTCATCTATGTATTCTAATATAAAGTAATGTACAAACATTTATATTGGCGAATTGGTATACGCCATATTCCCTTACTCTTTTTCAGAAGGCTGGAAATATTACTTTATATTACTAAAGCGTAATAATAAATTACTTAGAATACTTTTATATTTCTGGGTCTGAACCTATTTGGCTTTGTAGGCTATAAATTCTATTAGATAAAATATCGGAGGCTCTTTGTATTAATTGACTTCGATCATCTCCCGGGTTGTTTTGAAGATCATTTTTTATTGCTATTAAAGCATCATACCCATCCTTAAACGCCTCGAAGTCATCTCTGATCTGTTTCCTATAATTAGTCTGTATGAAGTTGAATCTGCCATTAGCATTTTGGATCTGATCCATTTTTTCAGCAATTATTCTATTTGCTAGATTTAATTTTTCAGTTTCCCTATCAAGATCTGATCTAAGACCGACTGTTAATTGATCTCTAGCTTGTAGTTGACGAGATAAGTCTATAATCTTATTGTTACTCCTCTCAATTTCAGCTTTTTGAACATCTAACAAATCATCTTTGTCAGTGATATTTTTTTGCAATGCCGAGCTAGAATCCTTATGCTTCTTTTGCAGATCACTGATTTTTGTATTAAAACCAGCATTTATATCGAAAATACGTTGATCATTGTTTGTATTCAACTGACGTATATCAATGTCATGCTTTGCAATTAACTCAGTAATACGGCCTTTTAAAGTTACGTTTTCTATTTTAGCGGCACCTTCAATATTGACAGAGTCTGCATATTCTGCAATTATTAACCTTAAATCTTTCTCGGACTTTCTGTGAGTCTTAGCTGAAACCACACTTTCGTCTGTCATCCAAAGTATAAATCTTGTTGACCATGTTGCTATTCTAGTCTGAATAATTTTGATAAATTCTTTTACAAAGACACTGTATAGTACAGCAGCTGTCAACGGGTATGTTATCATATACCTGCTATCCCAACAGTTCTTTATCAAATTTAGATATGAGGTGTAACCGTCTGCTTTTAGTTCCGACTGCTTGTAGAATAGCAGAGCTATAACGATTTGATAATTAAAAATCATCCATGAAATTATGAATGAGGAAAAGAACGGACTAGAAATCCTATCTTTTAGGTCCTTGAAAATGTCTTTAACAGTATCCATTGAGCGTTAATTTTGCTCAATATAACGATTATTTACAGACAGCTATTCCCTTTTGTCTAACTGTTCTATTCCATGAGATAATCTCAACACGCGCCTCGCTTCCATTCAATGACGCACAGTGATCACTACGGTTGTCAAACTCTACATAGAACTTTAACCATCCAGCTTACATATGAGCTGTGGATATGGCTACTTAACTTGAGCGTCAATCAATTCAGATTGGCATTCTTTGCCGGCATAGGATATGATCCAGACTTTCATAGGTTAATCTTTGTGCCCGTAAATATACTGCTTATCGTAAATGCTTTCAATGTAGTCTTCCACTTGCATGCGATAGGAATTAAATCTTTGTGTGTAAACATATTATTGTAAATTGGTAATGTCCAATGTTGGACAATTAAAACTTAATTAATGGCAACAATAGAAAGAGGTAAAACAGTAAGGCTTAAGTCTGGTGGACCGTTAATGACTGCTGGATCTACCGATAATGGATATATAGAGTGTTTTTGGTTTGATAGCAAGCATGAACCTAGAAAGGGCAATTTTCATGAAGATCTACTTGAAGAGGATGAAGATTAATTAGATGTTTTTTTAATTTAATGGGACATATCTCACGACTGTCCCATTTTGTTTATCTCAGTATAAATGCAAACAATATTGTTTACTACAACGTAGATCGATGGTAATACAAGCTAAGCTTCAAAGATATCATCCGCAGCCTGATCCAGAACATCATCTTTTCTGATATCATTTAAATATCCCTGGTGAATTGACAAGCTGCTGTGTCCTAATAACTCCATTGTAACCATTGGATTTTTAATTTTATCAATAGCCATACGGGCGAAAGTATGCCTGGCAATGTGAGTATTCCGTCTGCAGTCTGAAGACCATCTTCTTTGGCTTCATTCATTACAGACTTGATGTCTTTTATAAACCCCGCAAATGTTGATATTTCTTTGTTTTCCCCTGGGCCATAACAAAAGATCTTAAACTGCTCATAGAATGACTTATTAATATCCTCAAAATCTAGCGATTTAAGACGATTTGCAGCCATGTACCTTCTAACAGCAGCAATGTGCTACCATAATTCTTTATTGCATTATGACTGAATTTCTGGCCCGCATTTTTACCTTTTGAAATTACTCTGGATCCGTTCTTACTATCAACTATAAGCTTCTCATAAAAGGATATGAAATCAAGTGCTGGTTGAGCCAATTCAATTGCCTCAACTTTATGCTTATGAAGCTTATCAAGCTCAGATCTTAATAGATCTTTAGTTACTGGCTGCCTATTAGCCTTTGCGGTATTGGCAATATTTTGAACATCAAGAGCTATCTGCTTCAAGTTGGCCTTATAGATAGCAGCATAAGAAGCGTTATCACTTATGAGCTTGTTCACATCGCTGCGGTCAATAGGATTACCTTTACTATCTTCAGTCCTATAGAATCTTGGCTCCAACCTGATGCCTGTATAGTACTGCAATCTTTCACCATAAAATGAAAAGAACATATTTATAGCGAGCTTCAGGTTTTTTTCCTTCTCATGTTGTGCCTTGCGAGGCTCCAGGTAGAACTTTGGTAAAGCCATAAAAGTGTATGTAAGCGTTAAGATAGAATATAAATATACATACACATTTATGTGTATGCAATGCTATCGAAAGTAATTGTATGAGTTTTGATAAAAATAAAAATGGCCTTGAAATACATTCAAAGCCATTTAGTGTTATTGTATGACAGCGAAACGAAGCGTATGCTGTATGTAATTGTACCCGAGAGCAGATTCGAACTGCCACGCCGTTGCCAGCACCAGCCCCTCAAGCTGGCGCGTCTACCAATTTCGCCACCCGGGTATCTGGGTGCAAATATATATTTATTCAGTTTATAATAAAGAGATATTTTAAAATACTAGACATTAATTATCATCCCGTCATAAGCCAGCCTGATATTTGCAGGCAGTACCGCCTCAACATCAGCATGTTTACCTAAATTATGACTGATATGGGTAAAATAAGTTGTCTCAGCACCTATTAATTCCGCAAAAGCAATTGCTTCATCTAAAGTAAAATGAGAAATATGCTCTTCTATCTGCAAAGCATTGATGACTAACACTTTTGTCCCCCTGATCTTATCAATCGTATGCTGAGGTACAGTTTTGGCGTCAGTGATATAAGTGAAATCATTTATCCGGAAACCCAGGATAGGGAGTTTATAATGCATGATATCCAAAGGAATAATCTCTGTCTCACCTATAAAAAAGTTCTGATCGGTAATCGTGTGGATATTGATCTGGGGTATCCCGGGGTATTTCTTAGCGGCAAAGATATAAGAGAATTCCTTTTCGAGTGCTTCCTGAACCCTTACCGTGGCGTACACTTCAATATCTTTATGCTGCAGGTAATTGTATGGCCTGATGTCATCCAGCCCCGCTATATGATCCTTATGCTCGTGGGTATAGATAATGGCATCCAGATCATTAACGCGCGCACGCAGCATCTGGTACCTGAAATCAGGACCGCTATCAATAACGATAGTGCGATCCTCTGTTTCCATTAAAATAGAAGTCCTTAACCGGTTATCACGAAAATCGTCAGAATGACAGACTGCACAACCGCAGCTGATGACTGGTATTCCCTGTGAAGTCCCTGTACCCAGAAATGTTATCTTCATCGTAAATCTACTACCTCTACTCCCGGATATTTCTTAGCATCAAAGGTAAAGGTCGTTTCAGGAACTTTAACGTTCGGTACAAATGTTTTGATGGTATAGGTATACCTGTTGCCATTTTTATCAAAGATGAGTACACTGGCAATGCGTTTCGCTACTTTGTCTATGCTCAGCCTGATTTTAAAGAATGATTTATTGGTATCTGTAGGAGACAGATCTATCATTTGATAGGTCTTCGCTCCTGCTTTAGTTTCGCCGGTATACAAGTATTTAAAGCCTTTTTCATAAATGGTAAAGATCTGAGCCGGGTTCAGTGATTCACTGCTATTGTCCACATTGGAAACCTGCACTTCCTTGTCTTTTTTCAAATAGGTCCACTGACTTTTACCATCGCTGATCACATCCTGATCGGTCATGGTTACTTTATATTTATTTGCACTTGCTTTCACATACAAAGTTCCCTGCTGCGTTTCTTTCACCTTTGATTGTTTATTATCAAGCATAAAGGTAAAGTCTGTTTTCACCGTGGTATAGGAACGGTATTTTTTACTGACTTCAGCTAAAATAACTTTTGCTTTCTCGTCTGTCTGCGCATATATGGTATAACTCACGCCGGTTAAAACCAGTAGTGATAATAGGATCTTCTTCATCATGTGTGTAATATTAGCTTTATTTCTTGAGGTTGTCCAAGAATTGTTCCAAAGCATAATCATCGGGCAGTAATACTTCTCTTGCCTTGCTGCCTTCAAATGGTCCTACCACTCCTGCAGCTTCCAGCTGATCGATAATTCTTCCTGCCCTGTTATATCCCAGTTTCAGCTTACGCTGGATAAGTGAGGTTGAGCCTTGCTGATGCATAACGATCAATCGTGCAGCATCTTCAAACATACTGTCCCTGTCGGACGGATCAAAATCTGCTTTGGCCGACTCTGCCGCTTCATCCAGGTATTCAGGAAGTTGATAAGCCTCAGCGTACCCGCGCTGATTACCGATAAATTCAGAAATACGGTCAACCTCGGGCGTGTCTACAAAAGCACACTGCAGCCTGATCAGGTCATTACCAGTGGATAAAAGCATATCCCCGCGACCAATCAGCTGATCTGCACCACCGCTATCGAGAATAGTGCGTGAATCAATTTTAGACAATACCCTGAAGGCTAAACGTGCCGGGAAATTGGCCTTAATTGTACCAGTGATGATGTTTACAGATGGACGTTGTGTAGCGAGTACCAAATGTATCCCCACCGCACGTGCCAGCTGAGCTAAACGGGCAATTGGTGTTTCTACTTCCTTACCTGCGGTCATCATTAAATCGGCAAACTCATCTACTACCAGTACAATATATGGCAGGAAACGGTGTGAGTTGTTCGGATTTAATTTACGCTTGATAAACTTCTCATTGTATTCTTTCAGGTTTCTTACCTGTGCATCTTTCAGTAAATCATAACGCTGATCCATCTCAATACAAAGCGAGTTCAGGGTATTGATAACTTTTTTCGTATCGGTGATAATCGCATCAGCTTCTCCGGGAAGTTTAGCGAGGAAATGGCGCTCTATCTTATTGAAAAGGGTAAGCTCCACCTTTTTAGGATCCACCAGTACAAATTTAAGCTGGGATGGGTGTTTTTTATAAAGTAAGGAAACAAGGATCGCGTTGATACCCACGGATTTACCCTGACCAGTAGCACCGGCAACGAGTAAATGGGGCATTTTGGCTAAATCTGCTATATAGACCTCGTTGGAAATAGTTTTACCCAGGGCTATAGGCAGATCGTAGTCGGTTTTCTGGAATTTCTCGGTAGCCAGAATACTGCGCATAGAAACCATCTCCGGATGCATATTTGGCACTTCGATACCGATCGTACCTTTACCCGGCATCGGCGCAATGATACGAATACCCAATGCGGCTAAACTTAATGCAATATCATCCTCCAGGTTTTTAATCTTGGAAATCCTTACACCGGGTGCAGGAATAATTTCATATAAGGTTACTGTCGGACCAATAGTAGCTTTGATCTTATCAATCTCAATATTATAATGGTTCAGGGTCTGAACAATCTTATTTTTATTGGCTTCTAATTCCTCTGCATTGACAGAGATTTTGTTAGAACCGTAGTTTTCGAGTAATTCCAAGTGCGGATACTGATAGCTGGATAAGTCGAGCGTAGGATCGTAATTACCAAATTGCTCTACGAGGTCTTCAGATTTCTTTTCCTCTTCTGTTTTTTCAATAACCAGCTGATGTGCAGGTGGAACAGGAGTGACATCTTCAAAAACCAGCTCCGCAATAGGCTCTACTATTGGCGAGAGAATGATTGGTGCATTCATGAGGTTCTCCACCGGAGGTCTTACTGGTATAATCTCCTCTTCTTCTTTCTCTTCAAAACGACTCGGCGTCAGCACAATGTTCTGCTCCTGTTTACGGTTCGCCAATCGGTCATTCACAGTAAACTCTACACGTGTAGGGGATACTTCTTCCTGCTCCTCTTCTTGCCTTTCAGGCGCTACCGTTTGCGGTCTGTGTTGTACGTTTCCGGAAACGGAGGCAATTTCATCTTCAAGGTCAAGCTGTACGCCGGGCGCGGGTTTACTACGCTCGGGTAATTTAAAATCTATATTGTAAGCAATAATTAAAATCGACAAGGCCAAAAAGGTAAGCAAACCACCTACACCTGCATTACCGATTTGTGCAACAAGCAATCTGTTGGTCCAGTAACCAATTTCTCCCTCGAGGTAATGTGGAGAATCGATAAAAAAGGAATGCATAAAACCGAAACCGAGTGAGCCGAATAGCAGGAAAAATAAGCTATAGCCCAATGTCTTTTCCAAAGCTAGAATTTTCACCTTAAACAACAGGCGGTAACCGATCACGAAGAAGACAAAAACGAATAGAAAAGAGGCAACGCCAAACCACTCATAGATAAATTGGTGTGACAACAAGGCACCAAATTTACCGAGCCAGTTCTGCACAATGACAGGAATATTATGTTGCTGTAATTCTTCTACAGTTTTGAAAAGATTGCTCCATCCCCCATTGGCATCAATTACATAACTGTAATCTTCCTGCCAGGTGAATAAATAAGAAGTGAAGGCAACAAGGAAATAGATAGCCAGCACCAGGAAAAACAAGCCTGTAATTTTAAGCACCCGTGCATCCTGAAAGTGGAATGTAGGCATCCTTTCAAATCTTTCCTTTGGCTCTTTGAATGATGCCTTTGAAGCCGGTTTCCCACCGTATTCGTTTTTGAATGAATTAGATTTAAATTGGTTTCCCCTTAACGACATTTTAATTACGCTCTTAATAAACAACAAATATAAAATATATAGTTGTATGTGTTATGTTATTCTGATTTAACAAAGGAATATATGTTAATTATCATCTTAGCACCTTACATATCCCAGATCCGCAACCTGATGCGTTTGATATAATGACGCACATCGAGTACCAGCGCAGCCATCACATAAAACACAATTGGAAAGCCTACTGCAAGAAAGGAAGAATAGATAAAAAAAAGCCTGATCTTGGAAATCGACATATTAAACCGCTCTGCGATGTAAGTGCAAACCCCAAAACTTTGCTTTTCGAAAAAGGTTACAATACGCTGGAACATGTCTATTTATTTAAAATTTTAATTCCGATAAGACAATTTAAGCATTTTTTCTGATTACAATAGCTTTTATTTAATTGTAGTACCGCCTGCGAAAGATAAGCGCTTTTTACGCTCAGACCATTCTTAACGTATTTATCTACAATAGAATTGTGCTCTGCAGGGATTTCTTTTAAAAGAGTTACGGCATACTGCATCAGGTTTGGCTTTTTAAAGGTTTTACCATAGCTGTACAGGGATAAACAAACAGCATTAATGATCAGGTTCTCTATGGATTTCTCACCGAATTGCACAGTGGTCTCCTTGACTTCTTTATCGAAATGATAATGGGTTTTCCAGTAAGGGTCTACTTCAATTGAGCTGAAAATAGCCTTTACCTCTTTCAATGTTTTTGTTTCCAGAAGCTGGGATAAAAAATGATGTCGCCCGCACAGCAAGGCAACGAGCTGTGCTAATCTGCGGGTAGGAAAATTCTGCGGCCGCATTCTTAAGAATTGCCAAAGGGACGGTGACAATGGCTGTAACTTATGTTTCTTTTGCAGAAAGCGGAACTCTGCTTTTAATTGCAGAGGATAGGTGTTTTTGAAATCATTTTCCAGGAAACCGGCCTGACCGAATAACAGTGCCGCTAGCTGCAGCGGATTATCTCTGTACCTGATCAGTAGCGAACTGGGCAGTATATCTGCGAGCAATTCAAAAGGAACGGCATTGACTTTAAATCCAAAATTCCGCAGCAGCAGGTAATAAAAGGTTTCGTTCCAGTGGTGTTTGTTAAAGGCGGTCTTTTCGGATACGGCACCGGCTTTCTCTTCGAGCCTTTCCACAAGCATATGGTCCAGCATGTCCTGAACGGTATTTCGGTCGACCGTCCCAATCTGCTGTGCACAGGGAAAAAAATAGCCATGTTGCTGGAACGACTGAAAGCTGGCCAGTTTATCTTCCGGCAGCAGATCCTTCATCACCAGTACAGGGATTAAGGTGCCATCCATCCGGTAGATCGCCATATCATCTTCATAAACGGCATGAAGGATAACCGTATCATATGCCGGATCCAGATGATGATGGTGTAAGAGCCAGTCGGACGATCTCAAATGGATCTCCACATTACCAACCCAGGTACAGTCGCCCATTCTCAACCGCGAAAAACTAAAATCAGGTCCTGCATTGGTATTCAGTTTACCCGGGTGGAGCACAAAAAGAGCCTCACCGTTTGTACAGTGAAGCGCCAGCTTTTTCAGCAGCCTGAACTGCCATATATAATGTAAAAAATCCTCGTTGAATAGCATCGGCTAATTTAACGCGATCATTTCTCAATCCAATAAAAAACTGAAAAAAGGAAAATAACTAGATCAGCTCCGCTTTTTCCAATATTTCCTGCATTTCCTGCTGCAATTTCAAAGCTTCAGCTCTTGCTTTTTCTGCAAAATCTTCACCTTTACTGGCATAAATAATTCCCCTTGCAGAATTAACCAGCAATCCACAGGTATCATTCAATCCAAACTTGCACACTTCAGCTAAACTTCCGCCCTGCGCACCTACCCCCGGCACCAGTAAAAAATGTTCAGGGGCCAGTTTCCTGATATTGGCAAACTCTTCCGGCTTGGTTGCGCCTACTACGTACATCATATTTTCACTATTTCCCCAGGTAGAAGAAACCCGGATCACCTGCTCGTATAATTTGCTGCCATTGGTTTCCTGTAATTGAAAATCATTATGACCGACATTCGAAGTGAGTGCAAGTAAAATCACCCATTTGCCCTCATGTGTTAAAAAAGGACTTACCGAATCCTTTCCCATATAAGGCGCAACAGTAATGGAATCAAAGCTCATCCCGGATTGCGCTTCGTTGAAAAAAGCATCAGCATACATGGCTGAGGTATTTCCAATATCTCCTCTTTTTGCATCGGCGATGGTAAAAATATCTTCAGGAATGTGTTTCCATGTTTTTAGCAAACTCTCCCAGCCTTTCAATCCGCGGGATTCGTAAAATGCAGTATTAGGTTTATAAGCTACACAAAGATCTGCTGTAGCATCAATCAATTGCCTGTTAAACTCAAACACAGGATCTTCGTGCGAAAGCAGGTGTTCAGGAATATTTTCCAGTACCGGATCCAGTCCCACACAGAGAAATGATTTTTTTCTTTTGATCTGTTCAAATAGTTGCTTTTTATTCATTGTAGCTAAGATTGTGCGCAAATATGCCAAATTTTGCAACAATTCTGAGGACTGAGTTTTGCACATTGTGCGTAATTTTTTTATTATATTTTCAAATTCCCTTGGAGATTAAATAACAAATACATACAATTGCAACATAATTCTCTAAAGTTTATCTGATCATTCCAGAAAATCTCACAAAATTTGTTCTATTTTTCTAATTTAATGATTGCATTTTTTGCTTTGATCCATTGGTAAACACTTTTTATAAAAATTCTCTACAACTACATAATGTTTAACAAAACAGAATTAAATGAAAAACTCACTGCAGAACTGCGGGAGTTAGCTAAATCTCAAGGTATCCTAAATGCTGACGATTTGCGCAAAGCAGAACTGGTAGAAGTTATTCACCAGATCAGCGAACAACAAGCTCAATCGGAATCTGCACCTGCAGCTCAGGATGATGCCCCAGTAAAAGAAGCTAAACAGAGTCCGGTAAAAGTGACCAAACCAAAAGCAGCTAAAAGCAGTACAGGCGACAAACCAAAGAGAGCGCGTATTTCTAAGGATGAAGCTGAAGCGGCGGCAAACAATACGGGCAATACTGCGCCGACCAATTTCAACAGGGCATCTCTTTTTGATGCACCAGAGCAAACAGTTCAAAATGAACAACAACCTGAGCAGGTGGAAGCAGAAGCTCCGGCAGCTGAACAGGTGAAAGAAACTGCAGCACCAGTTACAGAAAAAGCGGGTTTCGTTGCGCAACCTAATACAGGAAATGGCGAAGTTAGAAAGCCAAAACCGGTAAGGGAAGACAACAGACCAAAAAACAATAACAACAACGGAAATAATAATAACAACAATAAACAGAACGAGAACAGCTACTCCAACCTGGATTTTGACAACACAATCACCAATGAAGGTGTACTGGAAATCATGCCTGATGGTTACGGATTCCTGAGGTCTGCTGATTATAACTACCTTTCTTCACCGGATGATATTTACGTTTCACAGTCGCAAATCAAATTATTTGGTTTAAAAACTGGTGATACGGTAAAAGGAAGTATCCGTCCGCCTAAAGAGGGTGAAAAATATTTCCCTTTGGTAAGGGTAGAAACCATCAACGGCAGATTGCCTGCTGATGTGAGAGACAGGGTGCCATTTGATTACCTGACGCCACTTTTCCCTACAGAAAGGTTAAACCTGTTTACAGAAACAAATAATTACTCTACACGGATCATCGACCTGTTTACGCCAATTGGTAAAGGACAGCGTGGTCTGATCGTTGCACAGCCTAAAACGGGTAAAACGAATTTACTGAAAGAGGTAGCTAACGCGATCGCTAAAAACCACCCTGAAGTTTATCTGATCATCTTATTGATTGATGAGCGTCCGGAAGAGGTAACGGATATGGCGAGAAGTGTACGTGCGGAAGTAATTGCATCTACTTTTGATGAGCCTGCAGAACGTCACGTAAAAATTGCGAATATCGTACTGGAAAAAGCAAAACGCCTGGTAGAATGCGGGCATGATGTAGTGATCTTGTTAGACTCTATCACACGTCTGGCACGTGCTTACAATACGACTGCTCCTGCTTCTGGTAAAATCTTATCGGGTGGTGTGGATGCAAATGCATTACATAAACCTAAACGTTTCTTCGGAGCGGCACGTAACATCGAAAAGGGTGGTTCATTAACAATTCTTGCTACGGCATTGACAGATACCGGTTCTAAAATGGACGAGGTAATTTTCGAAGAATTTAAAGGTACGGGTAATATGGAGCTGCAGTTAGACCGTAAATTGTCTAACAAACGTATCTTCCCTGCTATCGATATCACGGCATCAAGTACACGTAGAGATGACCTGTTACATGACAGAGATACTTTACAGCGTGTATGGATCTTACGTAACCACCTGGCTGATATGAATGCACAGGAGGCTATGGAATTTGTTCAGGCACAAATAAGAAATACAAAAACAAACGAAGAGTTCTTAATTTCAATGAACAGCTAGTCTGCGATGAAGAAACACATTCCTAATGCATTAACTTGCGCCAACTTGCTTTCGGGCTGTATTGGTGTAGTTTTTGCATTTAAAGGCGATTTAAACCTTGCTGCTTATGCAGTGCTGATTTCGGGAATATTCGACTTTTTCGATGGTTTTATCGCCCGCCTCTTACATGTAAAATCTAATATCGGAAAGGAACTGGATTCACTGGCAGATATGGTGAGTTTCGGCTTTTTGCCGGGAGCGGTGATGTATCAGCTGCTGACTGCCAGCAGCGATTTCTCTTCTCCTTACTTGCCTTACCTCGGATTTTTAATTACGGTATTTTCGGCACTAAGGCTAGCCAAATTCAATATAGACACGAGACAAACAGAAGATTTCATCGGTTTAAATACACCGATGAATACTTTATTTATCGTATCGCTGCCTTTTATTCAAAAAGATTATCCGGGACTGATCAATTCTTCGATGCTGCTGATTGCAGTGACAGTGATCATGAGCTTGCTGCTGGTCAGTGAGATCAGGATCTTCTCGCTAAAATTCGGGTCGCGCGACTGGGCTCAGAATAAAATTAAATTCATCTTTCTGATCGTATCAGCCTTACTGATTGCTTTCCTGAAATTTACCGCTATTCCATTTGTACTGATCTTATACATCGGTGCATCACTCTTACACTTCCGGGGCAAAAGCATTGAAGATTAACCCAGCTGAAAAGCTACAGTTTCTTTTCTAATTCTGCTTTTGCTTCGTCAAGTTGTCTGTACAAAACCAGCACAAAATCATTGAGCTCCTTTAATGCCGCAGGCATTGCTTCCAGATCTTTCAATTCTTTGGCATTGTTTTCTATCTGCTGCAAAAGTCCCCTGGCATCTTCCCTGCCTACGTAAGAGAAGGTCGGTTTGATTTTATGTGCAAAACCGGATGTTTTAGCCCAGTCTTCAGCAAGAATTGCCTGTTCCAGATCAGTTACATATAAAGGTGTCTGCACCTTAAACATATCGATCATCTCGATCATAAATTCAGCACTGTCACCAGACATATCGCTCAGATAAGAAAGATCAAGCGGACTGTTATTTTTTTCTGTGTTAATCATCACAACAAAACTAATAAAATTATAATATTTTAGATACAGATAAATTATCAGTCAGACTGTGCAGCAATTCTGCAACCGTCTGCCCAAAAACAGGGTGAAAAACACCGCCAGCAATCTCTGCAAGTGGTTCTAATACAAATTTTCTGTTCTGCATTTCAGGATGTGGCACCTGTAGCTTAGCCCCTTCGTCAATTATTTCATCGCCGAATAAGATTACATCTATATCAATTAATCGTGCTCCCCATTTCTCGAGTCTGATTCTGCCCAGCTCCATTTCTATGGCAAGTGCCTCTTCCAGTACAGCCAGGGCAGGCAATCTGGTGGATACCGCGAGGGCGACATTCAGAAAAGAGGGCTGGTCTTCTTTCCCCCAGGCGTCAGTTTCATAATTCGCAGAACGCGCCACTACGATCCCTATCTGCTCTCCGATCTTAATTATTGCTTCGTCTATAAGGCCTCTTCTGTCCCCTAAGTTACTTCCGAGTAACAAATACACCACTTTGCTGTCCAACTGCATATAAAGCCTGATTCTTATTAATATATTTACAAATCTAAATAGTAAACATCCACATGAAAAAATTTTTCAAATATGTTTTTGC
>Ga0247814_10001312_pt1 | contig 14817 bp, 14 predicted proteins | sample UWRJL179409R1_FD_179947 | JGI IMG/M metagenome (GOLD analysis project Ga0247814, IMG submission 179947) | Plant litter microbial communities from Arlington Agricultural Research Station in Wisconsin, United States - UWRJ-L179-409R-1 | ecosystem: Environmental > Terrestrial > Plant litter >...
GTTTTTATCAATGACAGCGAAGAAAACATCCAGGCAACCGAAGCACTAATTAAAAAATACAACATTGGCGGATTGACTTTTTTTCACTCTCGTGCCAGTGCTGCAACGAATTACGAATCGAAGAAAAAAATTGAATTCAACGATGACAGCTACCTTCGCTTAAAAGAATTAATTGTCCGTTATCAAAAATGTGCTTCTACTCCACTTTTGATGAGCATTGACGCCGAATGGGGTTTAGCCATGCGTGTCGAAAAAACACCACAATATCCTTATGCCATTACGCTAGGCTCTTTACCAGAAGAGCAAAAAGAACTAGTTTACAAAGTAGGAAAACAAATTGCATCAGACTTAAAATCGGCGGGAATTCATTATAATTTGGCTCCTTTGGCTGATATTAATAACAATCCAAACAATCCTGTAATTGGTTATCGTTCTTTTGGCGAAAACAAAGAAAAAGTAGCTGATTTTGCATTAGAATATTTGCGTGGCATGAGTGACGAAGGTGTTTTAGGTTGTTTGAAACATTTTCCTGGTCATGGAAATACCAATGTAGATTCACATTTAGGATTGCCAATTTTAGAAGAAAATTTAGACCAATTATTGGCTAACGAATTGTATCCGTTTATCAAAGGAATTGAGAATAATGTTGATTCCATTATGATTGGACATTTGGCAGTTCCAGCTTTAAATAAAGGAAAAGACACTTCGGCAACCTTGTCTAAAAACATTATTCAATCGCTTTTAAGAGAGCAATTGGGTTATGATGGTTTGGTGATTTCGGATGCTTTAAACATGCACAGTGTTTCTAAATTATATGACATTAAAGGCCAACTGGAATGGGAAGCTTTTAATGCAGGAAATGATGTATTGTGTTTTGCCGAAAATGTTCCCGAAGGCATTCAGGCTATTTTAGAAAATGCTTCAGAGGATCGCATTAACGAAAGTTTTAATCGAATTCTAAAATGCAAAGAAAAAGTAGGTTTGTTTCAGTCAGAAGAAAATAATATCGAATTAAATTTCGAAAAAGCCAAAGCTTTAAACGCTGAAATCGCCAAATTCAGCATTACAAAAGTCATTGATTCTATTGATTTTGAAATCATCAAAAAAGAAAATCAGAAACAAAAAGTAGCTCAATTATCTTTATATAGAAATATAGAGAATGATTTTTCAAAAACCATTCATTCTTCGCTACCATCGCCACAATTTGCTATTGAATCCACAATAGATTTTGATCTTTTGGCATTCGAAAAAAAATTAGAATCTTTTAATTATCTGATCATTTCATTGTTTGTTCCCAAAGCAAAACCACTAAATAATTTTGAAATTGATAATGCTATATTTGAATTATTAGAAAAATTATTGGCAACCAAAAAATGCATTGTTTACGTTTTTGGAAATCCGTATGCCTTGCCTTTAATTCCTAATTTGAGTAAGGCTTCCAGACTTATTGAAGTGTATCAGGATTTTAGTGAATTTCAAATTAATGCTGCAAATCAGTTTTTATCCAATTCGGAATGTGTGGGAAAATTGCCTGTTTCTATTGATATTCAATAGTATAAATTGACTCAGAAGTTTATCATAGCTAAATCTTATTATTAAATAAATATTAATAATCAACTACTATTACTATAAACCTTTTTTTAAGCTTATTTTTGCACCAAGAAAATAATAACTTTAAAAACAAATAATATGTCATTAGTAGGAAAAAAATTCCCAAGCATTGCAGTTGACGCCATTTCTGAAATGGGTGATAACTTAAGAATCAACATCTTTGAAGAAGCAGTAAACAACAACAAAAAAGTACTTTTATTTTGGTACCCAAAAGATTTTACTTTTGTTTGCCCAACTGAATTACACGCTTTTCAAGCTGCTTTGCCAGAATTTGAAAAAAGAAATACTATTGTAATTGGAGCTTCTTGCGATACAAACGAAGTACACTTTGCGTGGTTAAACACTGCAAAAAACAACGGTGGAATTGAAGGAGTAACTTACCCACTTTTGGCTGATACTACAAGAAATTTATCTGCTGCTTTAGGAATTCTTGATGCTGAAGCTGGTGCTTACAATGAAGATGCTGATACTTATTTAGTAGAAGGTTCTAACGTAACTTACAGAGCTACTTACTTAGTTGACGAAACTGGAAAAATTTTCCACGAAAGTGTAAACGATATGCCATTAGGTCGTAACGTAAACGAATATTTACGTTTAGTAGATGCTTACACGCACGTACAAACTAAAGGTGAAGTTTGTCCAGCTAACTGGGAAGAAGGAAAAGAAGCAATGTCTGCTGACAGAACTAGTACTGCTGCTTACTTGAGCGCTAACTAAGAATAAATTTCAAATTTTTAAAATTCCAAATTCCAATTTTGGGATTTGGAATTTTTTCTAAAAGAATCACTAACATTCTAAAAATTAAAATTTACTAAGTTTAATCGTAAGATTTGGAATTTGGAATTTAAATTATTGGAATTTAAATTAAAAGATATGTTAATAGAATTAAACGAAGATACTTTAGCAAATTTAGTTGCTGAAAATGAAAAAGTAGTGGTTCAATTTTCGGCATCATGGTGTGGTAATTGCCGTATTATGAAACCAAAATTCAAAAAACTAGCTACCGAAAATGAATCGATCACTTTTGCATTAGTGGATGCTGAAAATTTCCCGGAATCTAGAAAATTAGCGAATGTGAGCAACTTACCAACCTTTGCCACTTTTGTAAACGGAAAATTGGTAAATGAAACACAAACGAACAAACAAGAAGTCTTAATCGAATTGGTAAACGAAATCGTATAACAAATAGAGGTGAAACACTTCTGACTCTCTAACTTCTAACTTTATGAAATTACCCGTAATAAAACAATTAACTCAGTTTATCGAAGAAAACGACCAGGATTACATCATCGAAACTATTGAAGTACTGGAAGCCATGACTGAGATTTCTTCTCTAAAAGATGAAGAATTAGATGTTATTGGTGAGTTAATTTCAAATATGTACGGCGCACTTGAAGTACATAAATTAGTTCAAAACGGAACTGATAAAAAAGAAGCACTCAATACTTTTATGAAAAGAGTTTTGGGTTCTATTGATAAATAATCCTCTTTTATAAAAAAACGCAAACAATACTGTTTGTCTTTTAACAAAAATAGAATCAGTATTGCATAAAATGCATCTCAAACAGTTGCATTTTTTTGCATTTATCCCTACTCCATAAATAAACATTACTTTAAAAATGATTCCTCCAGAGATGTAAAATCTTAAATTAGAAATCCTAATTCTTAAATAATTTTCATACTTTTGAACCTCATTAAAAAAATTAATTATGGCTTCAATAACATTAGGAGGAAATCCAATAAACACTGCAGGAGAATTACCAAAAGTAGGTTCAAAACTTGCCGATTTTAAATTAGTACAAAACGATTTATCAGTTGCTTCTTTAAGCACTTTTGCTGGTAAAAAATTAGTTTTAAATATTTTTCCAAGTGTTGATACTGGAACTTGTGCTGCATCAGTAAGAAAATTCAATGAGGCTGCGGCTAAATTAGAAAACACTGCTGTTTTGTGTATTTCAAGAGATTTACCATTTGCTCAAAAACGTTTTTGTGGAGCTGAAGGAATCGAAAATGTAGTTAATTTATCTGATTTCCAGGAAGGAAGCTTTGGTAAAGCAAACGGGTTAGAAATTGTTGATGGTCCTTTAGCTGGATTACACTCTAGAGTATTAATTGTTACTGACGCTGATGGAACAATTTTACACACAGAACAAGTTGCTGAAATTGCTGACGAACCAAATTACGAAGCTGCCTTAGCAGTACTTTAATCTCTTATTGATGGCATTTCAAAAAGACAATACCTTTGTTTCTGGTAGATTAAAAAGTGTTAGTTATGCTCTAAAAGGATGCATCAAACTAATCACTACTGAACACAGTGTGATGGTTCAAACATCACTAGCAGTTATATTAACTATTGCTGGATTTATTATTGGAATTTCTGCTACAGAGTGGCTTTTTCAAACCCTGGCAATTGGATTAGTATTAAGTATTGAAGGATTGAATACTGCAATAGAAAAAGTAGCCGATTTTATTCATCCAGATTATCATGAAAGAATTGGTTTTATAAAAGACATTGCTGCCGGAGCTGTATTTTTTGCAGCAATTACAGCAATAATTATTGGTTTAATCATATACGTACCTCACTTTATTTAGAGGTTTAGTTACACTATAGAATGGCAAAAACAACAAAAAAGGAGACTTTAGATTCAAAAAATAATACAAACCCTAAAGTTTTAAAATCATGGGAAATGTCTAAGCAGCATAAAACAATTTTAGGCTGTCTTCTAATCTTATTTTCTATTGCTTTACTAGTTGCTTTTGTTTCTTTCTATGTTTATGGACAAGAAGATCAAAGTGCTGTTCTGGAATTATCAGACAGAACTGAAACTGTAAAAAATTGGTTAGGAAAGTTTGGTGCTTTCCTAGCCGATTTAATAGTTTACAAAGGTTTTGGGTTAGCTTCTTTCCTATTTGTCCGCTTATTATTTTTAACCGGAATCTTTCTTGTATTAGGTATTTCAAATCGAAAACTAAAAAACATTTGGTTTTGGGATTTATTTGTCATGATCAACGTATCAGTATTGTTCGGTTTTTTTGCCACTTCCCTACCTGAATTAGGTGGAATAATTGGTTACGAATTAAATATTTTACTTCAAGATTACATTGGAAAAACAGGTACTTTACTAGTTTTAATCTTCGGACTAATTGTTTATGCTATTTTCAAAATGAAATTGTCTCCTGAAAAGATTCAGTCTTTTTTTGAAAACAACAAAAAAGAAATTGTTCCTGTCGAAAACAACGATATTACCTCTAAAAATCCAAGTGCTTACAACTTAGAAGAATTTGCAGTCACAGAAGAAGAACCAAAAATTGAGAAAATCCCTGAATTCAAACCTTCTCAATTCGAAATCAATAAAGAAGCGCTAAAACCAACGATTAGTCATTCATCTGAAATTGATTTGAATCCGCTTTCAAAACCCATTCCAGTTGAAAAAAGTCCAGCAATTGCAATGGCTGTAGCCAATGACGATTTTGTTATTGAAACGGCTGCCGAAGAAGAAGTAATTGAAGAAAACTTAGCGGCAAGATTGGTTTCTGACTTTGGATTATTCGATCCAACATTAGACTTATCCAATTATAAATTCCCAACGATTGATTTATTAAAAGAATATTCAACAGGTGGAATTACTATCAATCAGGAAGAATTAGAAGAAAACAAAAACCGAATTGTAGATACACTTCGTAATTATAAAATTGAAATTGCTCAAATTAAAGCAACCGTAGGACCGTCGGTAACTTTATACGAAATTGTACCCGAAGCAGGAATTCGAATTTCTAAAATTAAAAGTTTAGAAGACGATATTGCACTTTCACTTTCGGCACTTGGAATTCGTATCATTGCTCCTATTCCAGGAAAAGGAACTATTGGTATCGAAGTTCCAAACAAGAATCCAACTATGGTTTCGATGAAATCAGTTATTGGCTCAGCCAAATTTCAAGAAGCCGAAATGGAATTGCCTATTGCTCTTGGAAAAACCATTTCTAACGAAACTTTTGTTGTCGATTTGGCTAAAATGCCTCACTTATTGATGGCTGGAGCAACTGGACAAGGAAAATCGGTTGGTTTGAATGCTGTAATTACTTCTTTGCTTTACAAAAAACATCCTGCCGAAATTAAATTTGTTATGGTCGATCCTAAAAAAGTCGAGTTAACACTTTTTAATAAAATTGAAAGACATTATTTGGCTAAACTTCCAGATACCGACGATGCCATCATTACGGATAATGCTAAGGTTGTAAATACGTTGAATTCGCTTTGCGTAGAAATGGACAATCGCTACAACTTGTTGAAAGATGCGATGGTTAGAAATATCAAAGAATACAACGATAAATTCAAATCCCGAAAATTAAATCCTGAAAACGGACACCGTTTTTTACCTTATATTGTATTAGTAGTCGATGAGTTTGCCGATTTAATTATGACCGCTGGAAAAGAAGTAGAAATGCCTATTGCCCGTTTGGCTCAGTTGGCTCGTGCTATTGGTATCCATTTAATTATTGCAACTCAAAGACCTTCTGTAAACGTAATTACAGGTTTAATTAAAGCCAATTTCCCTGCCAGAATTGCTTTTAGAGTATCATCAAAAATTGACTCCAGAACCATTCTTGACACTCAGGGTGCCGATCAGTTAATAGGTCGTGGAGATTTATTGTATACAAATGGTAATGATGTGGTACGTGTGCAGTGTGCGTTTGTAGATACACCAGAGGTTGACAAGATTGTAGATTTTATTGGTTCCCAAAAAGCGTATGCTACCGCTTACCTGCTTCCAGAGTATATAGGTGAAGAAAGTGGCATTAATCTTGATATAGATATTTCCGAAAGAGATACATTGTTTAGAGAAGCTGCAGAAATTATAGTAAATGCGCAACAAGGTTCGGCCTCTTTGTTACAGCGAAAACTAAAATTAGGTTATAATAGAGCCGGTCGATTAATTGATCAATTAGAAGCCGCAGGAATTGTTGGTCCTTTTGAAGGAAGTAAAGCCCGCAGCGTAAACATTCTAGACATGCATGCTCTTGATCAATTTTTTAATAATGAAAATAATTAATACAATGAAAAAGATTATCCAAATTGCATTTATACTATTAATCAGTCTTTCAACACAAGCACAAGACAAAAACGCCAAAAATCTTTTGGATCAGGTTACTGCTAAAGTGAAAAGTTATGATAATATTGTAATTGATTTTAAATATTCGCTTAATAATAGTAAAGAAAATATTAATCAGGACAGCAAAGGAAATGTGACCTTAAAAGGAAATCAATATGTGTTGAATTTCATGGGAATGACTAAAATTTTCGACGGAAAAAAAACCTATACTATTGTTCCTGAAGATGAAGAAGTTAATATTTCCAATGTAAACGAAAAAGATGATAGCGCTATTACACCATCAAAAATGCTAACGTTCTTTAATAGTGGTTATAAATATTCGATGGATATTTTACAAAATGTTAGAGGTAGAAAAATTCAATACATCAAATTAATCCCTACAAGCTCTAAAGATCAAAGAAAAGAAATATTGTTAGGTATCGATGTACAAACCAAACACATTTATAACTTGATTGAAACTGGAAAAAAAGGAACAAAAACTACTTTGACCGTTAATTCTTTTAAAACCAATCAACCTTTGTCAAAAAATCAATTTACCTTTGTAGCTAATAAATATCCAAATTACTACATCAATAAATTAGATTAATTCATTACGTGAAAATTCTCGACAAATACTTATTAAAAACATTCCTGATTACATTTACTACGGTATTTGTAATCTTGTTTTTTATATTCATCCTTCAAACCATTTGGCTTTTTATTGCTGAGCTGGCAGGAAAAGATTTAGACATTGGATTAATTATAAAGTTTTTACTTTTTTCGATGCCTCGAATTATTCCATTAGTACTTCCATTGTCTATTTTGCTTTCTTCTATTATGACTTTTGGAAATTTAGCCGAAAACTATGAGTTTGCAGCTATGAAATCTTCGGGGATTTCGCTACAAAGAGCCATGCGAAGCCTTACATTTTTCATTGGAATATTAAGTATTATTGCTTTCTTTTTTGCTAATAATGTAATTCCTTTTGCCGAATACAAATTCATCAATTTTAGAAAAAACATTGCGCAGTTAAAACCCGCAATGGCTATTACTGAAGGACAATTTAGTGATGTAGGATTCTACAATATTAAAGTCAATAAAAAATCAGGCGAAAACGGAAATAAATTAGACGGAATTACAATCCATAAAAAATCTATTAATAGTGACGGAAGTAAAACCGTAATCAAAGCTAAAAACGGAGAATTAATAAGTAGCGAACAATCAAGTATTTTGCAACTGGTCTTAAATAATGGAAATTATTATGAAGACATTACTCCTAAAAAATACGAGGACAGAAAAAAAATTCCTTTTGCTAAGAGTTCGTTTAAAAAATATACTATAAACATTGATTTATCACAATTGAACAATGTTGATGTTGATGAAGAAAAAGTGACCAATTCAAACAATATGTTAACCGTAAATGAATTGAATTATACTTTAGATTCCTTAAACAAAAATTATAAAACTGAAATTAATTCTTATTCTGAAAACATCAATTTAAGAACCATTATCGAGAACAAAACTTTTAACGATTATGCCGATAAGGAATTAGTCAAAAAAAGAAAGCCACTTCCTGCTGATATTTTGTCTCTATTTGATAAACGTAAAAAAGCCGAAATTTTAAAAACAGCCAGTAGTAACCTGAGTAGTATTGGCTACAGCATTGATGGCAGCAGAACTAATTTACAAGCCAAACAAAAAAACATCAACAATCATTTATTAGCATTGTATGACAAATTTGTTATTGCTTATGCTTGTTTTATGATGTTCTTTATTGGAGCGCCACTTGGAGCAATTATTCGAAAAGGAGGGCTTGGATTGCCTATCATTTTTGCGGTATTAATCTTCATTACCTTCCACTTCATCAATACTTTTGGAAAAAGATTTGCACAGGAAAACGGAATGACTCCATTTATGGGAGCATGGATGTCATCATTTGTACTTACACCGCTAGCCGTATTATTAACATACAGAGCTACAAACGATATTGGTTTAATTAATATGGATGTTATCCTGGAACCAATACAAAAATTTATACAAAAAATTATACCTAAAAAGAAAAAGATAGCCGAAAATGGTCAAAGATAAAATACAACTCAACACAATTGAAGAAGCAATTGAAGATATCCGTCAGGGAAAAATAATCTTAGTTGTTGATGATGAAAATAGAGAAAATGAAGGTGATTTTTTAGCTGCTGCCGAAAAAGCAACACCTGAAATGATTAATTTCATGGCTACTCACGGACGCGGATTAATTTGCGCTCCATTAACTGAAAGCCGTTGTAAAGAATTAGGACTTCACGTAATGGTGAGCAACAATACTGATCCAATGGAAACTGCTTTTACCGTTTCCGTCGATTTAAGAGGAAAAGGAGTTACTACAGGAATTTCAGCTTCTGATAGAGCACAAACGGTTCTAGCTTTGACTGATCCTACTACTAAACCACACGATTTAGCACGTCCGGGACACATTTTCCCTTTAATTGCAAAAGAAGGTGGTGTTTTAAGAAGAACTGGCCATACCGAAGCTGCCATTGATTTTGCAAGATTAGCTGGTTTTAAACCCGCTGGTGTAATTGTAGAAGTAATGAACGAAGACGGAACTATGGCGCGACTTCCGGAATTAATCAAAATCGCTAAAAAATTCGACATCAAAATTGTTTCCATCGAAGCACTTGTGGCTTACAGAATGCAACACGATAGCATTATTGTAAAAAAAGAAGATTTTGATATCAATACTCGTTTTGGAACTTTTCGTTTAAGAGCTTACGAGCAAATCACAAATAAACAAATCCATATTGCTTTAACTAAAGGCACCTGGAATCTAGGAGAGCCTATCTTAACGAGAATCCACTCTTCGCAGGTAAATAATGACTTACTAGGAACATTGACTAACAATGTAGACCAACAATTGGATTCTATGTTCAAAATAATTGATGAAAATGGTCGCGGTGCTGTAATATTCATCAATCAGGATATGTCAGCTGTAAATCTGCTTAATCGCATCACTGAATTGAAAGCACTACAGGCGGAAGGAACGATGAAAGCTCCTAAAGTAGTAATTGACATTAAAGATTACGGAATTGGGGCACAAATATTACACGACATTGATATTTCAAAAATACGATTAGTATCTAATTCAGAACAAACCAAACGTGTTGGAATGATTGGTTACGGGCTAGAAATAACCGAATATGTGAACTATTAAAGAATCATTTTAAGATCACTAAAAATCTTAACTCACATAGAATAAATCACTTAAATCAGCTATAAAAAAATAGCTGATTTTTTTATATAAATATATTTTTTTATCTGGAAAAACCTCCTATATTTGCACTCGCAATCACAAAATGATAGCAACATACTGGAGAAATGGCAGAGCGGTCGAATGCGGCAGTCTTGAAAACTGTTGACTGTAACAGGTCCGGGGGTTCGAATCCCTCTTTCTCCGCTGAAGGCTAAAAAAAAGACTTTTCAAAGTTTTCAAAAAAGCCTAAAAAAAGCGGTAAACCCTGCAAATCAAACGATTTGCAGGATTTTTTCTTTTATACCACTTTTCAATATTTATAAAATCACGCAAAATCTTCATGGCACATCCGTGGCACAGCAGTTAAAAAAATATTAGAAATGCAGTATAAAAGCGGGATGTGACGGTTTTGTTCGAATCCCTCTTTCTCCGCAAAGAAAACCGATTAGGAAACTAATCGGTTTTTTGTTTTTTACTACTTTTATTTAATTTCTACTACACTAAATCATTAACAACAATTGAAATCAAAAATTACTATCGGAGTAATTTAACTTTTATATTTTCCCCCAACTTAATCACAGTTATATCTATTAATTTTCAATTAGTTAAAATGATGCTCAAAAAAATTTATGCTTTTTTCAAATAATATAAGCTTCACTAGCCACTAAATGTTTTTTTTATCTAGAAAAAGCTCTTATATTTGCACTCGCAATCAGATAATGAAAGCGACATACTGGAGAAATGGCAGAGCGGTCGAATGCGGCAGTCTTGAAAACTGTTGACTGTAACAGGTCCGGGGGTTCGAATCCCTCTTTCTCCGCGGAAACTGAAACCCTTAGCATCTGCTAGGGGTTTCAGCATTTTTAGTTACTCCTTAAAACTATCAGAACAGCTTCTTGCCAAAGACATCACACTCTATTTTTAGTTTATCTAAAATTTTAGATTCTAAAATGATTTAATTAATTTACAGTTTCTAAATTATCCAAATCTGATAATTTATAAAACTTCAAATCATTTAACTTCATATATTTACAAATAAACTCTAAAGTCTCAATTTTTGTTTGATAATTTTCAGTCAAATTTTTAACTGCTTTGTGGCTCGACAAAATCAATATTTTATTTTCTTTCTTGGCAAAATCTAATAATTCCAAAAGATAAGGAATACTAAAGTTGACACCTATAGAATCCATTCTGCAAACACAAAAAGTAGCTTTTCAATTGTATTTTTTCAATACTTTATCGGAAATAATTTCCCAACATTTTTAAAAGAAAAAATGAAAGGAATTTATAGTTTATCTGCTGATGAAACTGCTGATTTTGAAATACACTTATCCGATATGTTAAACTTAAATTCGGCCGAAAAGTATAGTGTAATAAATGAAGTGAGTAAAATTAAAAATTCTAAATTAGTTTGTTTTCTTGGTGATGAAGAAAGTGAAACTGTCCGCAAAAAGTTTGAAGCATCTGGCATAAAAGTAATAACACTAACTGGTGACCATCACTTTAACAATAATTTCAATTCTATTGTCAATACTGTTTTAAAGATTAATAGTTCAACTAAATAACTATCTTGTGTCTGTGAAAACAAATTCTGATGTATTGATTATTTGCGTTGGATTTGCAGATTAATAATCTATAATTCTAATTATATTTTTTTTATAAGATCTTTATAATACATAAATTAGTGTTTAACAAATTTCTTAAATGCAATCCAAAGCATACTTTTTTATAATGATATAGTTTCGTGCTTCAATTATTTTAAAGATTGTTTTTTCAGAGAATAACTTTTTACTACTAACATTAATAAAATCATAATAATCATGAGGTATGGTATTTTTTTAACAGCCTTTCTATTTATAACAATAAGTTCCTGTGAATCATCAAAGGCGGTTGATTTTAGGGAATCAATCGATCAATCAGAACGTAGAGCTTTTGAGATTATTCTTGGAAAAGAAGGTTCTGGAGAAAAAAAACTGAAATGTCTGGAAAAAGATGATTATAAATGTGCTTTAATGGCTTTGGATCAACAAAGTATAGAGCTTGATATCGTTATTGCTGATATCAATAAGCTTTCTACTGAAGATATCACAAAAGCGGAGCCACTTAAAACGGCCTCTCTTGAATATTATCAATCCCTTAAAGAACTTCATTTATTCGATAGAAAAGAAATTGAGCAGCAAGCACTTCTCCGAACATTAAAGGACGATCAATTGAAGAATGCGCAAAATAACCTTAAGGCACTAGCGCAACAAAAAAAGATTCTTTATGCCACGGTATATGAGAAAGAAGCGTTTCTCCATACTGCTGCTAAAGACTTTGAGACTGCTAATGGTTTTTGATTATTGGCTTTCAATTCTTTTTTCAGGTTCAAAAAGCAGCAATAAATTCTCAAAAAATGTCTTTCAAAGTTCTCGGTCTAAAACTTCACAATCTCCTGAAGTTTTAAAACAGAAGTTCCTTGTGGTAGTTTCCATGGTGCCTTGGCGAGCTTCATAGCCAGCACTTGGGTAGGCAGAGGTTTATACTTTTTCATCAGTCCAATACTGTTGAAAACACTAAGGACTTTGACTACTATTTTCTCTCCAGTTCTGTCACTTCCTTTCCGAACAAGAGGACCAGGTTTGAATATTATATACTGTCCAAAATCCAACTCTGCAATTGTTGTTTCGAGCTTGCCTTTCATCCTGGAATAAAAAATGCTGCTGCTTGGTGAAGCATCAGATGAAGAAACAAGTACAAATGAGTTGACTCTGTTCTCTTTTGCAATTGTTGCAAATGCCGCAGGAATTTCAAAATCAATATTCCATTGCTTTTCTTGTGATCCTGCTATCTTAAGTGTAGTACCTAAACAGGAAAATAAAACATCACCCGTAATATATTCTCTGTATTTATCCAGATTAGAAAAGTCTATTACATATTCAGACAGCTTCGGGTGCGATCTCCCTGTCGGATTTCTAACAAAAATTGTTACTGATGTATAGTTATCATCTTGTAACAGTTCATTTAAAAGGATTTTCCCTGTGGATCCTGTAGCTCCTATCAGCAGTGCTTTCATAGCTTATTAATTTAGTTAAAACCCTATATATATTATTAAGGCTATAATTGTCGAAATATTTAAACTCGAAAATAATCCCCTTTCCAATTTACAATTGCTTTTTTGATTTCACTTCCTGAAAGATTTTGAGTCAAGGTTTTATCAATTAATGCAATAAGTTCTTCATCAGGTGCAAATCGCAAAGCAAATAACTGTTCGTCATTAATTTCATTTTCTATAATTTCATATCGTTTATTGGTCAAAGTAAAATAGCGATAACGCATTTCTAAACGGACAATTCTATTTTGCAAAGTCAGTGCATAATGTTGACGCATCATAAAAGCTAAACAAAATAATACTCCAAAAATAGCCGCAACAAAAGACCAAACTAAAGTATCAGAAGTTGTTACAGCAAAATAAATACTTACTATAATAAATCCCATCACAATTGGATAATAAACAAAATGATGCGGAGGATAAAATCGAATATGATTTTTGTACGATTGAGTTTTCATAAATTTCTTTTTTTAAATAAATACCTTGTCAATCTGACTCAAAATTGTTGGATCCTGAATTTCCTCGTCTTTGGCAAACAACAAAACTTTAGACATCACTTCAGCTGATTTTGGGTCATCATCCGCAAAAGGAAGGAATAAACGTCCTCTATGTTGCGAATGAATTGGTAATACCGATAAATATTTACCCGGAAGCTGATGCACCACCGCACTGCCTAAATGAACACTGTATTCTGCCAGTTGTCCTTTTATGATGGCATGATTTCCGGTAATTTCTACATTTTTAATTTTAAACAGTCGCAATGTTTCTCTCAATAAAACGGCTCTCATCTCGATTGATGAATGACTTGCTTCCGGATCAACTCCGCCAACATGTGCAACACTTACAACCAAATCAATATCGCGCATGACTTCAGAGAAAATCCTCGGATTGATATCTTCAAAAGGAATGTTTTTATAATCTTTTAAAGAATGGAATTCAATCGTTTCTAAAGTCGGACTTTCAACATCTGCAGGCGAAAACCAATCTGCCAATGCGTACATCTTTACCTGATAGCCTTCTTTATGGAAAACTTTCTGCAATCCTTCTTCATAATCTACTTTCCAGCCTCTTGTTTTCAATAAAGCCAAAGTCTGGTTGGGCTGAACCTGATGTCCAGCGTAACGTCTCGAAATTGATTTTTCTTTCAATTCGTCTGGCGTTGGAACATACAATTCCCTGAAAACCTGCTTAAACGGCTGCTGTAATTTGTTATCAAAACAATATTTCTGATAATCAGTCCAGACGTTATTTTTATGGAGATCGTAACAATGTGCGATTCTAAAAGTCTGTTTTTCGTTTAATGAAATCACTTCTCCTAAAGCAGTTACCAGATTTCCATCAATATAAAAACCAACCTGATTGTCATTAGAAATAAAAACTAACTTTTCTAAATGTTTCGAAATAATTGGATGTTCAAAAAGGTTTTGCATTTCTGCGAATAAAAACTCGTCACCACGAATCATACTTTCTTCGAGTCCTTTTCTTGAACGCGTCCATTGCTCGCGCATGGTTTTACGGTGATTAGTTAATTCCAGAACCGCTTTGTCTTTTTTATATTTAGGCGGAATCGCTTTTAACTCTTTATCGCCTTTCACAATCTGTAAATCTGCTTTTCCTTCTTTATTGATGACCAGGCTTACCGTTACATCATCCAGCGTAATTTCGGTTTCTTTAGACAAGATATTCTGAATCTGCTTCGTTTCCATTGCCCAGGTCAAACGAACCGGATCCGGATAACCGGCATTTCTGGCTAAGTTTTCCAGCGCCACACGAATTGC
>Ga0247814_10001313_pt1 | contig 14815 bp, 18 predicted proteins | sample UWRJL179409R1_FD_179947 | JGI IMG/M metagenome (GOLD analysis project Ga0247814, IMG submission 179947) | Plant litter microbial communities from Arlington Agricultural Research Station in Wisconsin, United States - UWRJ-L179-409R-1 | ecosystem: Environmental > Terrestrial > Plant litter >...
CGAGAACGTCAAAATGCAAAACATCGAACTGCCACAAGACATGAAACGTGCGATGGCGAAACAAGCTGAAGCCGAGCGTGAACGTCGTGCGAATATTATTGGTGCCGATGGTGAAAAGCTTGCTGCGCAAAACCTTGCAGATGCAGCCGCCATCTTTGCAAAGGTTCCAGGCGCATTGAACCTACGTACACTGGGAACGCTTGAACGTATTAGTACTGAACCAAGTCAAAAGACAATGATGCTCTTCCCGGTTGAACTCATTGATGCCCTTCGTGGAGCTTCAACGATTATCAATCCCGAAAAGAAATAGAGCAACCTTGCTCAAATAAAAAACCCGATCGTAGTGATCGGGTATTTTATTTGGTGGCTCCTCCCAGACTCGAACTGGGGACACGCGGATCTTCAATCCGCTGCTCTACCAGCTGAGCTAAAGAGCCATAGGTGGTATTACCTCAATGATTATAGATGAAAAGCCGTTTCATGACAATATGCTGAAGGAGGTGTATACTCAATTTAACTATGGTGGGTCATACTGAACCAACTCATATGCGTCTTCAATCTAGGAAAGTACCTGGCTTTACAATAGTTGAGCTTTTAATCGTTATCGTTGTGATTGGTATTTTGGCGGCATTAGTTGTTGTCGCTTTTAATGGCGTTCAGGCGCGTGCGCGTGAGACACAGATGAAGGCCGACCTTAGCAATACCTACAAAAAGATATTGGCAGATAAGATTCTCGCGGACGCATTCCCGTCTTCACTTGCTGTGGCGGATGGTGGGAAAGGAATTTCGCCTACATCTGGGGGAAGTTATCAGTATAGTGTTGATAACACGACGTCGCCCCCAACTTTCTGTATTACCTATGTAAAAGACAATGTCGCGTATTATATTAATCAAGATAATCAAGTTGCGACAGGTGCGTGTGCTGGCCATAGCTTAACTGGGTATACCGCACCGGCAATGATAGGATACTCTGACTTTTCGGCAAATTATGCCACCTCAACTATGACAATTACGCCTTCGACGACAATTGCTGATGGATCATGGATGATCGTTGATTTTGCATTTTATGAAGACACGACACCGACAATGCCAGCTGGATGGACGACGCTTTTCCCGCGCGCATCATCAGGGACACTTAGAAATATTGCCTACGGCAAGATAAAACAAAGCTCTGATACATTTCCGATGTCAGTGAACATTCCCGTGGGTGTATCAAATACGACAGGCGCAATAATGTGGGGGAGCGGCGCAAGCGCAGTAAGTAGCTGGATAGTTGGAGACCGATCATACCGAGATGGTGGCACGCCGGGACAATATCGAAACGTCACGCCTGTTATTACAACAGCAACGCCACAAAGCCTCGTCATAACACTGAGTAATGAACGAACGAGCATTACAGAAACTGACATCAGCTCTATCACCGGCGCAACAAAGTGGTTCTTTGTGCCACAAAACCCTTCAAGATTGCAGACGATTACCGTAGGAAGCTTTGTTCAGGCAAACACTGGTGTCACACCGGCAGTAACGGTGACGTATCCAAATCCACAAGTTGTGAACGGACTTAGCGTACAAATTGCTCTTCCACCAGGGTAACCCTTGTAAAAGCACCTCGGTTTCCGTATAATTCATTGAGTATGCGGGTGTAGCTCAGCTGTTAGAGCGCATCCTTGCCAAGGATGAGGCCCAGGGTTAGAGTCCCTGTACCCGCACCAATAAAAATGACCTGATTTACCCAGGTCTTTTTTATTGGTCTGTGTTCGCGTGACTTTCAACCCTGGGCCGAATCATAGAGTGTGCCCAGGAAATCCCAAGCGCTCCAGCGCGCTGGGGTTAGAGTCCCTGTACCCGCACCTTATAAACACAACAGGGGCGGAATATCTTTACAGAATCATAAGTAGCGCTCATAATACACACCAATGGCACGTAGCAAGAAATCAAAGAAAAATAACTCAAGTGCTCCTAGTTATGCTTCGCATTTAGGTACTGTGATAGGCGTATACATCGCGTACAGTATTTTCCTAGTGGTTATAGCAGGGCTATTGGTATTTGCACTATGGCTTATTGCGCTACCAAATTGGGCGCTTTTCTTTAAGTATTTACACGCGGATCTTATGCTGGAATACACCAAAACTCTTATATGGCCATTGATTGTATTGCTATTAGTGATAGTTTTTCGTGCCGAATTGCGTGCTATTTTGAAACGAATAAAAGCATTTAAGTGGGGCGATAAATCCGTAGAGCTTGACCAGCAACCTCAATCTACATCTCCAAATCCAGTTACTACTGGGCTAGACAACACTCCTTCGGATGATGAAACGCCCGAGCAATTTCGTGAGCGTGTATATAATATGCCAGAGGTCCAGTTGGAGTTTGAGCGCATTTATCGAAAGATTTACGGCACCCAACTCTCAATTCTAAATTTTCTAGCAGCGGTGAAATCACCAGTAAGTACGGCATCATTAGATTTTTATTATCAAAAACACATCGAACTATTAAATGGCTCACAGAATTTTTTCAGCGGAGTTCACGCATATATGTCTTTTCTCGTCGCATCGGGTGTCGTGAATCACCTAGAAGAAGAGAATACTTACGAGCTTGATCTTCTAGCAGGAGGACTATTCTTGCGATACTTAGCAGAGCAAGGGATTAGCTCTCCTGATTCGCGCCCGCTTTAATTAACGGTATAATTGACAATTTATATATCTGTTTCATAATGAATTGCATATGAGCCAAGAAGTAATTATTGGGATAGTAGCCGCCAGTGCAGCAGTTTTTGCAGCAGTGATCAGTGCGCCCAGGATTTTACGAGATGCCCGCTGGGGCATCCAAAGGGATCTCGAAATATGGAAAGCGTTACCCACCGAATCAGTTGCTCGTCACGGCCTGCTTAAAAAAATTGACAGGGAAGTAAAGGCTTTAGACCTACACGATCAGAAGCGACGATATCCGATGGGTATTGGACTTGCTATATCGTTTTTTGTAATTGGGTCAGCATTATTATGGCTGGTAATTTCTTGGGGCGGATGGTGGTGGTTGATATCACCGATAATTCTCTTCTGTTTAATTTTCGGAATAGGCGGCTTTGCTATTTCAGTACGCAAGACACTTCGTGATGAAAAAGGAAATACGATTAAATTACAGTAGTCGTCTTGTGTTATTCGGTTTTTCAGCCAACTCCTTCACCCGCCCCAAAGCCCGCGGATAAGCCTCCTCAAAATACTCCAACATTTCAGTTGGAACATCAAAAGAAGTTGTCAGCGTCGTTACACCTTCATGCTCTACTAAAGAATATCGCTCAGCGCCACCAGTCCACTCATTCTCGCGTGATCGCGCACCTTCGTCTTGTGTGTCGGCGCTATGTCGCAGTAACAAAAACTCATTAGGAATAATCTCTTCAACTAAACTAGTGACGCCATATCCACCATGCGCCGAAATAAACTGAACTTCATTGCCTTGTTTCAGCTCGCCAACCATATACGTTTCCGGATCAATAATACTAGCCCATTCACGAAACGTTTCATCCCGCCACAATACATCCCAAACGATTTCTTTTACAGCGGGTATCTCTATAGAGAATTTCATTTCTTTCATACTCTTATTTTAGTCCTTTGTGACGTTTCGCCATAGCTTGGTATTCCACATCATTCTTAGCTTGCTCATATCGAGTGTAAAATATACGCGCAGACTCAGCTTTCACCGGATCCTCAACAGACCGAGGCAGCTCTTTTCGCCCATGTGCGCCACTCTGGCCTTTCTTGTCAGCAGGAACTGGTCCATCGTACTTTTTGCCACCTTTATGATTCGCATAGCGTCGCGAACGAGTGAAGCCCATTTGTAGAAACTTGCGCGCCATGTCCATGCCTACGAAGTCATCTTTGGACTTGTATTCGTAAAACATGGCAAGTATTTTGTCAGCTGATACAGTCGCATTATCAGGTGTGGCAAATTTCCAGTGAGGGAGGATCTCACTTTTGTAAGGCTCCACCAGCAAGACGCCCTGTTCGCCACGCCCAATCAGATACTTCTCGGGTGACTTTCGAAAGTTGATGGTCCAATCTATATCGCTGTATTTCATTGAATCTCATTATATAGCTTTACTGGTATACTGTAATTAATCATGAAAAAATACCTTATCGACGCGAAGAACTTCATCATCAAATATAAAGACATCTTCATCGTGGGTGGAACAGGTATTCTCGTTGTTATTGCGATAGTTATCGGAATCACTTTATTAGTAGAAAATAGCAAAATTAAAATTGTCTACCAGCCCGCAACTGCGTGTAACTTATTTACACTCGATGAAGCAAAAGAGTTACTTGGTGGACGCGCAGTAAATAGCAGCACCGGCGATCCGATTCAAGATGAAAACTATACTGTCAGCCGTTGTGGGTACACAGATGGTAATCCAGACACGAGCCAAATGGGTGTGATCGCAATTATCGCTCGGTCAGGTATTAACGACAAAGGTGTTAAGCAAAATCAGGATGAATTCGCATCTGGACTCCCGACCCAACAAGTTGAAATTGTCAAAGATTTAGGTGACCGTGCATATTTCAATATCGAGTCAGGTCAATTGAATGTGCTTGATGGACGTGACTGGATCGTATTTAGTTACGGATTCGCAGCCACGCCTGGGAATAATACTATCGAGCAAGCAACTGAGCTTGCCCGCAAAACATTACGCAGTAGTCCTAAAGACTAACGCGTAAGTTTACGTCGACTGCGCTATCAACTGTCTGGAGTAAACCAGGAATGATAGGGACGTCAGGTAATGGAATGACTGGCTCTTCAGGTTCTTCAACCGGAACTTCGGGCACCACAACAGGTGTCGTAGGTGTTTCAGTAACTGGTGGAATAGTCGTAGATGGGGTAGTCACAACTGGGATTGTTCCGGTATTTGTAGCCGGTTGTTGAACGGGTGTAGTGCCTGTTGTTCCGGCGTTAGCACCATTAGCAGATGAGTCTTCATTTGCTGGCGTGCCTGCTGGTTTGACCTCGTCTTTTTTCACTTCTGCACTTGTCTGCAAATTTGCAAGACTGCTCATTGCGGTTCGCTGTGGCAGCGTCAAAAGTACGAACATTATTGCCGCATATCCAACGACAAATGCCGAAAGTCCATATGCGTACGTCTTAGTAATAGGAAACTTCTTCTCGATTGTTAACATAGATCCTCCTCTGTTATACGTTCTTGATTTGTTACCACCTATTACTATTATACAACTATATTTACATTAACAAAACTTTGTGGTATTGCGCTTATAGTTAAAACAACGTAAATATGGTCTGATATTATGTTGGGCTGTAACGGGGAATATCTCTGCTATAATATGTCGGTAATGGCGCGTTGGCGGAGCAGTTACGCAGCGGTCTGCAAAACCGCGTAGACGGGTGCGACTCCCGTACGTGCCTCCATATTTATTACAATCTACTACATGCGCGGATGATGGAATCGGTAGACATGAGAGACTTAAAATCTCTTGGCCGCAAGGCCGTGCGGGTTCAAGTCCCGCTCTGCGCACCAAAGTGTTACAAGCTCGGTTTTTGACCGAGTTTTTGTTATACTAGTGATATTAAGTAAAAGAGGGAAAATACATGACATTGGTTTGGATTATTATTGCAGTTGTCGTACTACTTGGCCTGTTCGTCTGGGGTACATACAACAGTCTTGTTACATTGCGCGTTCGTGTTGAAGAAGCATGGAGCGATATCAACGTTCAACTAAAGCGACGTTTGGACCTGATTCCAAACCTTATTGAAACTGTTAAGGGCTACGCAAAGCACGAAAGTGGCGTATTTACTGCAGTGACGGAAGCACGTGCGAATGTTATGAACGCTAAGGGCGTAAAAGAAACAGCTGCTGCTGAAAACCAGTTTGAAAGCACTCTAAAGAGCTTGTTTGCTGTATCTGAGGCTTACCCAGATTTAAAGGCTAACCAAAACTTCGTTGAGCTACAAAACGAACTTGTTGATACTGAAGACAAGATTCAGGCTTCTCGCCGTTTCTACAACAGTGGTGTTCGTGATCTAAACACAAAGATCGAAACATTCCCAGCAAACGTTGTTGCCGCGATGTTCCGTTTCATCAAGAAAGATTTCTTCGACGTTGAAGAATCTGAACGTGCAGCTGCGAACAAGCCAACTGAAGTTAAATTCTAAGACTTCTAAAGCGCTGACAATTTAATGGTGGATTTCATCTTCATTGAGCATTTCTCCTCTATTTTAGAGGAGTTTGCTCGTGCGGGTGGAGGTGGCTCAGGCGGTGGATCCGGCGGTGGTGGCGGAGGAGGGATCCTCTCTGTTATCGCAATGATAGGATTTATACCTATGTACGGTATCGGAAGCCTGCTGAGGCTTGGGTACTATGGATCTGCCTGGTCATTTTTGCGTGCTATTGGATGGGTGATCGCTGGTGCGATTGCAATTGGGCTCGTTATCGCCGGTATTGCTATCGGTCGAATCGAAATGGTATTTATTATTTTTCTTCCAATCGCATTCGGTGTGTTGTTCGGAATGGGGGCTGGACTGGGCGCATGGTTCTCTAAATTAAAACAATCACGCAGTGTTATCAATGCACTTCGTGCTGCCGAGAAAAAAGATTACAACTGGAACGAAAAACGTCTACAAAAATATGGTGAAGGTATTTTCTACAAGTTTCAAAAAGACTGGTCAGAATTTAATAGTGAATCAATGGGGCGCTATCTTTCGCCGCACTATCAAAACCACATCAACCTGATGTTACATGCTTTGAGTGGTGCGCATCGTGTGAATAAAATGGGTTCACCAAAGATTTCAAAATCAATGATTGTCGCTGCCAAAGATTTCGACGATAACAACAAAGATGAATTTATTCTGGGCATTACTGCATCGGCAAAAGATCAGCTTATTGATACACGCGACAATACATTGCTGTTCGAAGATAAGAAAAGCTTTACTGAATTTTGGCGCTTCATTCGTCGTGGGAATGACTGGATATTGGATGGTATTGGTCAATCGACACGCGACTTTTATAGAACCCGTAACGATATTCGCGATTTCGCTGCACAAAAGAACATGTACTACTCAGAGGATTGGGGATGGCTGCTTCTTCCAAAAGACGGCTACCTATTTAGTAAGGGTAAGTTCGGGCGATCGGATATTAACAACCACGTCATTGGCTTTGTAAACAATATTCTGACACAGCTATATACCTACGAGCCATACCATGTGCAGGGTCGTACAACTGAAGATCAGTACCTGGTGATGCAAACAAATGTGCCAAAGAGTTACGGACGCATTTTGGTCAAGCGACGATCGAGCGTTATTAACTGGAAAGTTGCTGGACTGCAAAAGATTCAGATGGAGTGGGGCGAGTTCAATGCTATGTACGATGTCTACGCGTCTGATTCTGAAAAGGTCACTAGCTTCGAGTTATTGAACCCAGCCTTTATGGCGCACCTGCGTGATTTACCATTTGAGGTGAATATCGAAGTTGTTGATAATGTTGTCTACATCTTTACTAAAGCTCGAATTAACACAGCATTGTACCAATCGCTGTACGAAGTCTTGCTAAAAGCACACAAAGAAATGAAGCTGTAATCTGTTATAATTAGAGGTACTTATGTACAAAGCAATCGCTGCAAATAAACGAAATACTTTACTGATTATGGCCGTTTTCGTCGGGCTTATTAGTGCAATTGGATGGCTTGTAAGTCTCTACTTTAATAACTCATCAATCACGCTTTGGGTAGTGATCGGTGCTGCGGTGTACGCGTTCTTCCAGTACTTTATAGCCAGTTCACTTGCACTTGCGATGACCGGTGCGCATCAGATTGAAAAGAAAGATAATCCTCGGTTGTATCGAATTGTCGAGAATCTTTCGATTACACTAGGTGTCCCAACGCCAAAGATTTACTTGATTGAAGATCCTGCACCAAATGCTTTTGCAACGGGTCGCGATCCAAAACATGCAGTTGTTGCTGCGACGACAGGTATTCTTGAAATTATGGACGACAGCGAACTTGAAGCTGTTATGGCACACGAAATGGGGCACGTACAAAATTATGATATTCGTGTCAGTATGATTGCATTCGGACTCGTGAGTGCTATCGGCATTCTTGCGGACATTGTACTGCGTATGTTCTTCTTTGGTGACCGACGTGAAAACAACGTTCATCCAATCGTCCTGGTATTCGGCATTGTTATTATTGTGCTTGCTCCTATTATTGCGACGATCGTGCAACTTGCTATTAGTCGTCAACGAGAATACCTCGCGGACGCTACGAGTGTTATGACCACACGTCACACTCAGTCAATGATCAATGCACTTCAAAAGCTTCAAACCTACGGTCGTCCAATGCAAAAACAAAACACTTCAGCAGCACACTTATTCTTGAACGATCCATTGAAGCCGGGGTTTGTGGCAAAATTATTCAGCACGCACCCGCCTATTGCCGAGCGTATAAAAAGGCTTCAAGCAAATGCCGAAAAATTCTAAGAAGTTTATTGCTGTCGCCAAAAAACCGTTTGTTAGTGTGAAGCAGTATGTCCAGGAATTTAAGACACGACGTCCTCACACAAGCTTTATGCTTACAAGGAGGCGAGATTATCGACGATCATTAGCGCTGCCTGGATACTTTGCGTTTACACGTTCAGTAAATAAAACACTTAACAAATATCGAAAAGTGTTACTACCGCTCGCTATCGTATACGGATTGCTTAGTGCATTATTTATTGGCGTTGGTTCGCAAGATACGTATTCAACATTGACACAAACACTCCAAGAGACTGGTGATGAGGTATTCGCTGGTAATTTGAGTGAACTGGGTAAAGCCGGGCTTGTCTTCTTTTCGATTGCCGGAAGTGGATTGAACACAGCCCCAACAGAAAGTCAGCAAATATTTACCGTTATTCTGGCGCTACTTATATGGCTGACGACAGTGTGGCTATTGCGCACACTTCTGGCTGGGAATAAGGCAAAAATGCGCGATGGACTATATAACGCCGGGACTCCGATCATCGGAACATTCTTCGTCGGGATTGTGCTTGTTCTACAGCTGATTCCTGTTGGCATTGCGATGATTGGATATTCTGCAGCTGACTCAACCGGATTATTATCGAGTGGTGTTGCTGCAATGTTATTTTGGGCTGCTGCACTGCTGCTTGCTATCCTATCGCTTTACTTGGTAACGAGTACTTTCTTTGCGCTGATTATCGTCACACTTCCTGGTATGTATCCAGGCCGTGCACTGCGTACTGCGGGCGACATGGTTATCGGCCGAAGACTTCGAATACTGTTGCGTGTTCTATGGATGTTTGGGTGTATTGCTGTTGCATGGGCTATTATCCTGATTCCATTCATCCTTATCGATAGTGGATTAAAGCAACTACTACCAGCTATTGAAGGCGTCCCTATCATTCCTATTGTGCTGCTGATCCTAGGTGTGCTGTCATTTATGTGGTCGGCAAGTTATGTATATCTACTGTATAGAAAGGTCGTTGATGATGACGCAAAACCTGCCTGAGACCCGTGCAAAAGAGCTGCGTGATATTCTTTCTCGCTATAGCTACGAATACCATGTATTAGATCTGCCTTCAGTGAGTGATGCTGTCTACGACAGTTTATTTAGTGAGCTGAAAACAATTGAAGCAGAACATCCAGAACTTATTACTTCAGACAGTCCAACGCAACGCGTAGGTGGAGAGTTGCTTGGTGGATTCAAGAAAGTAACGCACAGCACACGGATGCTCAGTTTGAATGATGTATTTGATCGTTCAGAAGTTGAAGCCTGGGTAGTGCGAATGGACAAGCTTTTGCCAGGTACCAAGCATGAATTTTTTGCAGACATCAAAATGGATGGACTCGCATGCGCGCTGGTGTATCAGGATGGCGTATTAGTTCAAGCTGTAACGCGTGGTGACAGCTTTGTGGGTGAAGACGTGACGGCGAATGTACGAACGATCAAGAACGTTCCACTGCGTTTACGTGACGCAGAAGGCTATGAAAAGTTCCTTCAGGGTCGAACTGAAGTTCGTGGTGAGATCGTGATGCTCAAAAAAGACTTCGATGCACTGAATGTAAAACGCCGTGCTGCCGGTGAGGCTGAATTCGCAAACCCTCGTAATTTAGCAGCTGGAACAATTCGACAACTTGATCCAAAACTTGTCGCTGCGCGGCCACTCTCATTCCGTGCGTACGATATTCTTCGTACAGACTCTGCTGATGTTCCGACAAATATGTTTGCGTATGAAACATTGTCAGCTTTAGGAATTAGCCGCAACAAAGAGGCGAGTGCATTTACTAATTTGGATGGAGTGATGCAATTCGTCGATAGCTGGAGTGATCGGCGATTAGACCTGCCGTTTAATACAGATGGACTTGTTATCAAAGTGAATGATCGTGCATTGTTTGCGGAAATGGGAGTCGTTGGAAAACAACCTCGTGCTGCTGTTGCGTATAAGTACGCCGCTGAACAGGCAACGACAATTGTTAAGGATATTGTGATTAGCATTGGCCGAACCGGTGCAGCGACACCCGTAGCTGTATTTGACCCGGTCGTGGTTGCGGGAACGACTGTGCAACACGCGAGTCTTCATAATGCAGACGAGATTGCACGTCTGGATATTCGTATTGGTGATACGGCTGTCATTTTTAAAGCTGGTGATATTATTCCAAAGCTTGAAAGTATCGTCACTGAACTACGACCAAAAACAGCCAAGCCATTTAACTTCGAGGAAGCGCTTGCGCATCAGTATCCAGAACTGACATTTGTTCGTCCTGAAGGTGAAGTCGTCTATCGTGTAGAGGGTGTGACTAGTGCTTTATTACTCACAAAAGCAGTTGAGCATTTTGCATCTAAAGGTGCACTGGATATCGACACTTTGGGTGAAAAGAATGTGGTTGCATTGGTTACCTCTGGACTCGTAAAAGATTTGGCTGATATTTATTCAGTGACGAAAAAGCAGTTGCTTGAACTTGATCGTTTCGCGGATATTTCTGCCGGGAAATTAATCGATGCGATTGCAAACAAGAAAGCACCGCTACTTGAGCGGTTTGTGTACGGGCTTGGAATTCGACATGTAGGTACACAGACGGCAATCGACCTGGTGAATGCATTCGGAAGCCTTGAGGCTCTGCAGGCAGCAACAATCGATCAACTACGTGCAGTAAATGGAATCGGTGAAGTTGTCGCAGAAAGTATTATTGCGTGGTTTGCTGATCCTGATAACGAAGCGTTGATCGATAAGTTCGCAGCACTTGGTGTGAAGCCGGTCTTTGAAAAGAAAACAGGCAAATTCGTTGGACAAAACTTTGTGGTAACCGGAACACTCGAGACAATGTCACGTGAAGAAGTTGCCGACACTATTCGCGAATTAGGTGGAACGTTCCAGTCTGCCGTGGCGAAGGATACTAACTATCTCGTGACGGGTGGTAAAGTCGGTGCGAGCAAGCTCAAGAAGGCTGAATCGTATGGAACGACAATTCTAGACGAACAATCATTTCTTAAACTTTTGGAGAAATAATGCCAACATTTTATTTTAGAAAATTAGTGCGCGATCAAGTTCTGCAGCGATGTCTTGATGATCCGAAAGTACGAACGGAATATCACACGCTTGAAACATCTGATTTTAAAAAAGAACTCATCGCGAAAATTCACGAAGAGGCCGATGAGATTCCTATTGTTAATGAACGGTTAGACGATGTCCTTTCAGAAATCGCTGACGTACAAGCAGTTATTGATGCATTGAGTGAATCGTATGGATATTCAAAACAAGACATAGCTGACGCACAAGCTAAAAAATCTGCAAAGAACGGGACGTTTGAAAAACAGGTCTATATTACGAAAGTAGACCTAGATGACGATAGCGAGTGGATCGAGTACTTCCGTAAAAGCCCAGACAAGTACGAGGAAGCCGCATGAGTGAATTTGAAATCCCCTTAATCGAAGCGGGCGTATATAAACACTACAAAGGTCAGTTGTACGAAGTTGTCGGCGTCGGTTTGGATTCAGAAACGACCAAGCCGGTAGTTATCTATATACCCTTATATGAATCAGAAGTTCCATTCTGGGTTCGTTCATATGAGATGTTTTTGGAGTATATTGATATTGATGGTAAGAAAATAAAACGATTCGAGAAAATCAGTGAGTAAGCATCCAGTCTATATTACGGGTAACATGAATAAAGTCGCGTATTTGAAAAAAGCGCTCGGTATTGAATTGGAACATCACAAACTCGATCTTGATGAAATTCAGTCAGTTGATCCGATTGAAGTAATTGAACATAAGGTAAAGCAGGCATTTAATGTTTTGCAAAAGCCTGTATTAGTTGAAGATACCTCACTGTTCTTTAATGCACTTGATGGGTTACCTGGTCCATTTATTAAGTTCTTTGTCACAGCGAAAAACGGACAAGAAATTATGTGTCGCATGCTAGATGGATTCAATGATCGATCGGCGTATGCAAGCGCAGTCTACGCGTACTACGATGGTATAAAAATGCACGTATTTGAGGGGCGATTAAATGGAACGATTGCGCAATCTCCACGAGGCGGCGGGGGATATGGTTGGGACGCTGTTTTTGAGCCAGAGGGCTACGGAGGCCTTACCAGAGCTGAGCTTTCGCCAGAACTGGACGTTGAGTCGTATATGAAGATACGCGATTACGACGGCCTTAAGGCATTCTTGTTACAATAGATATATGCATCACTTACTACGACGTGGTAAAAAAATAGGCACAGCGATTGTTGGTGGCCTTGTTGCTCTGATTGGATTGATATTGATCCCATACCCGGGACCTGGGTGGTTAATCGTCTTTGCAGGGTTTGCGATTCTTGCAACAGAGTTTGAATTTGCTGGCAAAGCATTGGCATGGCTACGCAAAAAATATGACGCCTGGACTGATTGGCTGAAGCGGCAGCCAGCGTTTATACGAATCGGTGTATTGGCGTTTACGGGGCTGGTTATTCTACTGAGTGCATACCTACTAAATACATTCGGGGCCATTAATCGCTTATTGAGTCTTGATCTCCCATGGCTCGTATCGCCATTTTTTAAGTAAAAAAATAACCCCTCGTGAGAGGGGCTATTTTTAGTTGGTAAATTACCAGCTACGTTGGCGGAATGATCCACCATCGTTTGTACGTGGGCGATCTTCTTTAGGTCGGGCTAGGCTAACGTTAATTGGACGTCCGTCTAGTTCCTTTCCGTTTAGTTGATCAACGGCTTTGTCGTTGTTTGCTTCATCAGCAAATTCAACAAATCCGAATCCCTTTGAGCGACCACTTTCGCGGTCCATAACGACACGTGCACTAGACACTTCGCCGATAGTCTCAAAGAAAGCCTTTAGGCTATCATCGTTAGTTGCGTAAGCAAGGCTACCGATGAAAAGATTTTGTGATGCCATATTGGATATCTACTTCTTTTCTTCTTCTAATTACTTGTTGCCAGATCGACCATGACGACAGTATTTCGGTGAAGAAGAGAATTTATCCTTGTGAGATAAGCGCTCGTCGCCACTTTGGTACGCGTTGTGCTTCTGAACGCTTCTTAGTTAAGCACATTCTCAAAAAAAATACTAGTCCGACCCCTGAAAGTTCATTCTAATATAAGACTTGTGCTTATGGTTAAAAGAGGGCATAATGATGACATGCTGATGCGCATTGGGACAAAGTCCTAAGCGCGACAAAATAAACATGTTACGACAAAAACGGCGTCCCGGGTGGGCGCGCAGCAGCCGAAAGAACGTCTCCTTAAAAAGAGGCGTTTTTTTGTTATAGTATAAGTACTATGTGGAAAGAACCAACTACGGCCCAGGTTATCGTTGTCATTGGATTTTTCATTGTCGCGCTACTACTCGTTTTTATTGGTATCCGAATGCTGCAAAATGCACTCAAGATTAAACTTGGCGATTATCTTCCTGGCCTCCCTGTTGCGCTGATACTTTTCGGCGGAACGGTATTCATCGTTGCGTGTGATCTTTTCATCTATGCATTCACAAAAGATACGGGCATCTATCACTTCCACCGGCTCTGGTTTATAACTGACCCAACCGTTGGCGGCTTACAAGGTTTCTGGGCAAATCCATCTATGATTCTCCTTGTGATTGCGATATTTACGGCTTGGTGGGGTATTCCAACTCCAAAAAAGATCCGTAAATTTATCGGAAATATTCGCAGCAAAAAGAAGCGGAGTGAAACTATCGCAGTAGCGTTGACACTTGTAAGCATGGTAGGGGGTGGAATTGCCGGCGCTTTCCTCGGTTACGCGTGGACGCGAAATGAAACTTTTGTATATATTGGGATAGTTGTCGGGGCTGCTACAGCACTAGTTCTTTTTGTCGTACTTGCGAGCTTTGCAATTTTGGCATATCGGAAAATTACGAAAACCCCACGAAGCTAGCGGCAGATCAGCCTAAGCTGGTATTATGGAGATAATGTTTAAGCTCTATATTCAACGAAAATTAGAAGGATACGTAAAAAAGTATCTTCATCACCATCCCGAAATTAAACTTGTTATCGTGACAGGATCTGTCGGCAAGACAAGTACGAAAGTCGCAATTGGAACAGTACTTTCTGAACGTTTCCGAGTGCGCCTGCATGAAGGAAACCATAACGCGGAACTAAGCGCACCTCTGGCGATACTTGGCATCGAATATCCGCAGTCGCTAAAGAGTATTGGTACATGGCTCGCTGTTTTCAAGGCAGCCAAAGCACGAATCCGCGAACCCGCTGACGTTGATGTCATTGTACAAGAAGTGGGGAGCGATGGGATCGGACAAGTTCCTCATTTTGGTACGTACGCAAAACCGCATATTGCAGTTGTGACCGCAGTCTCAGCTG
>Ga0247814_10001314_pt1 | contig 14813 bp, 11 predicted proteins | sample UWRJL179409R1_FD_179947 | JGI IMG/M metagenome (GOLD analysis project Ga0247814, IMG submission 179947) | Plant litter microbial communities from Arlington Agricultural Research Station in Wisconsin, United States - UWRJ-L179-409R-1 | ecosystem: Environmental > Terrestrial > Plant litter >...
GTTCTTAAGATACACCGCGGAAGGTTGGCGTAACCGGCAAGATCTGAGTAGATTGGTGCTTCTCGGACAATTTGCTGGGATATTTGACAACTTTCGGGGCTTTAGAAATCTGGAGGTTAAGGTTCGGGAGTTCAAGTATCAGACGGAGTGGGATTGCCCAGTCCCTTCTACACCCAGCGTTGATATTGAAACTTACCGGGATGAAATCAGAAAGTGGCGTAGAGAAGGGCGATCGGAGCGTTTTCGAGAAGAACCTTGCAAACAAAAGCTTTGGAGAACCCATTTCCCGCTTCATAACGTTACGAAATTTGAGGTTCTGCTGAGAAATGAGTTAACGAAGGTTGAAGAGGCTGTTGAGCGAAATCTACAAGAAGAAGCAGAGGCATCAATACTACCGAAGGATCGAAGTTTACCATACAGGGAAGTTCAGATGAAATCGGACAATTCGTTTGACGAGGGAGCGACGATCGACGGGCTCACTGACGAGAATGATATCGAACAGGATGTCGGGACTTCCCAGGAGAAATCGCTTAAAGACCCCAATAGAGCCATGCTGATTAAGAGAAGCTCTTTATCCATTAAGCAGCCTCAGGAAGGAGAGAATGCTACAGGATTGGGAAAGAGCGTCGAAGAAATTACTGAAGGCGATATGTTAGAAGATCTAAGAGAAGTAGCCTCAGTGAGCAAGACCTCACGCAAGCGTAGGTCTTTATCAGATACGAGAGCGTCAAAGAAACCAAAAACGGAAAATGAAGGTGTCTATGGATATCTAGATTAGTTGTTGATGCTGTGTGGATGTTTTGAGGTGAAGGGGAGGTACAACTAGGCTATTGCAGGAAGTTTGGCACAATAAACCACGCACGTTTGTCCTTGAAGACTGGGGCCATCTTTATACATGGAAAGGTAATCCTTGTGAGCACATAAATTGTGCCCTCAATGTTGCAGATCTCGCCTAGCCCCTGACCTCCCGATGCCTCTCGCCGAGGACCAGATGTATCAAAGTTTTTTGATTTCAGCTCAGAACGGCGAAAAACTTTCAGTAAATATTGACTATTTGGCTCGTGTCTGTGGAGTTGAAGAGTGTTCGGATGCAGCAAGGTGATATTGTCCGCCTACGCTCTGATATAGAGTTTTCAAAATTGGCATGAACCTATTGAAAAAGAGGGAAAGCTGTTTCTAGACAGCGTTTCCAAGTTCAACTTACGATATTCGCTTCTCCTATATCCAGTACACTTTCGCTGGTTCTAGCTTGATTGCTTCAGGTCCTCGTGCCGGAAACACTGATCTCGAAGTCCCGAAAGAACCGAGAGGAAAAGTATTTCCCAGCTCAGCCTATTTCAAAGATTGTCCAATGCAGCTGTGACGTCCCACAGAGAAATGCTGGAAGAAGACCTACACTATTGTCTTTCTCGAATTGTGGTTTCGAATTTCTCGTTTTCACTCTTGACATCCTCTCAAGTCGTACCATTTTACTTGATAAAATCTCTGAGACACCCTATGAACGCGAAAGTAATGTAGACTAAGACTCCAAGCTGCTAAGTTTTACAATGAATATTGATGATTTTTGAGCGCTTTTGATATTGTGAAGCATATAAACACGTGATACTAATATTGCTAGGCAAGATTCAGCCACGTGATGCTGAAGCTCAACATCACCTCTCAAAAAAAAGCCCGAATAGCTTCAAACAGCAGCATCACCGCCACAATGGCTTCACGAAGCATGTCGCCGGGAGGCGCTCTCCTACGAGCATCGCGGGTATTCTCATTGCCACCTCCTCTACCCAAACCCGTCATCGATGCGAATGCGACCTCGGTTTTCCATTCCGATACAGCAACCACACCCTATCCTTTGCTCCAAGCGGTCACCACTCCTCAGTCTTCATTGGCACGAGGCGATTGGGGCCTCAAAAGGCCATTACCTCTGCGGGCAACAACGCGCACATCTACACCTCATCTACGGATTGAAGCCATCGATACGTACGAACATATTACCGATTTCAAATCCGCCTCGGATCATACTATGACATTGAAGAAATGGCAAGAACTTGGCCTGCCACTTTCTACTCCCCACGGATTCAAGAGGAAGGATGAGAAAAACTATCAAAATCTACTAGGAAACACCCAACCTCTGGTTAGCGTCTTCGAGGAGGATATGGACAGAATTGAGAAGCCAGAGACCAGCAATCTCGAGGACGAGACAGTACGATGGAAGTACAAGGGCCCATGGTTAGCTAGTATGACGGAAGGTGAATTTAACACATACATCCACAAACAAATTCGACGCCGGAAGTTGGAATTCCAAACCTTCCTACGAACAGAGTTGGCAAAAAGCTGGACTGAAGCCAGAACAGGGGCCGCAAGGGAAAAGGGAGAAGAGATTCCTCCACCTGTTCAGCCCGCTGATATCCTGCCCGGAGAACTCAGCAAATACATAAAGGATCTTCGAGAAAATAAGGACTATCGCAATGGCCTGATATGCAGGTTTCTTGACCTTCCACCAATACCACCCAAGCCCCCGATCGACCCCCTCAACCGCCACGAGCTTCCAATTGAGGATGGCAAACGAAGCTCTGCTACGTTTGAATCACAGTCGCCCTCGAAAAACCCTTTCAAAGCATCTGGGCCGCCTAAGACTCACCCTTCTGCCGGTCTCTCATACACGCGCACCTCTTCAATCCTTTCCAACCACCCCTTGTTCGGACCGCAAGCCAACCCCAGCCCCGTGCCAGCGCGCATCGTAAAGCCCAAGTCCTCAGGAACCGACGCCGGCACCGCATACATCGGAATCGCTGGCTTCGCCACCGAGCCTCCTCCAGGAGTCAGCGATTTCCGCAGCTCCAGCGGCAAGTCACTGAAGATCAACAAGTCCGTGAGCAACGAGATGGGGCACCTGCAATACGTCGATCTGGAGACCAAGGGCGGAGCGAAGTCCTGGGTGAAGCCCAAGAGCGCCTACATCGACGTGGACGGCAAAGTGCGCATCTTCGCCGAGCTGGCCCACGCCGACGCCGTCGCCGTCAAGGAGGGCAAGACACACGAGATCCCAGACGTCGCGGCGCTCAAGGCTTCGGTATCGAGCTACACCGTGCCGCTCAACCCGCAGTCGCGCAAATCTAAAATAGACTTTTCCACCTTCAGAGGCAGCAGGTAGGAAAGAAGAGAAAAAAAAGAGACTAAGGCTAGGCAGCCCAGGGGCTTGCTTGTAGGATCATCGACTACCGGTGTTTTTTTCTTTTTGATATAGCGTATATGTGTGTATGTGTATATATGTAGAAATACAAGAACAGATCAAATATTTAAAACATATCTTTTTTTTCTTTTTTTAAATTCTTCACTCACTCTCGCCTTTTACTAATCTCTTGATCACGAAAAATATTATATCCAAAGGAGTTCTGTTTTTGGATATGAATGACAACCAAACCAAACGAAACCAAAAGTATAACACAATATGTAATATGAAAAGGTATTTTTTGTTCATTTCTTCTCTACTTTCACCACAACTCACACCAACTTACACCAACCAACCAACCAAACCAAAAAATCTCCCCTCGAAAAAAACAAAACTACCCTACGAATGCAGATCCAGATGCTGATGCTGATGCTGATGCTAATGCTAATGCTCGCCCGCCGCCCGCCCCATCTCCCAATGCAAAACCTCGCAATGCCCTTTCTTTCACCCGAGCAAAGAAGAAGAAAAATGAGGGAAGTGAGGAAATAAGCAACAAATAAAACTGCCCAGTTCACAAGGGTATCATCCATCACTACTAAAACCAACTTTTTCATTCCTTCTGAAATAGCTCTATTTTTTGCTTTCTTTCTTTCTGGGTCCATTTCCCCTATCATCTTCCCTATACGGCGTTTTACTTCCTCTAAAGAACAAGGCCTTGTTTGTAAACCACCACCCTTATTTTTCACCGGTAGGGGTGGTCGTTCCTCTAGAATGCGACATGCTATACGGAGCTGTACCATTATTAGCCTCGAAAAGAACTAGATCCTCGACTTCCACGAAGCGACTAGGCAAGCTGACGGAAATCATGATGCGAAGAGCTTACCAAGTACCTGCTTCGCATTGCAAATCCTCCAAGCCAACTTTCTCACATTTCCATCCGCAAGCACTACGCCACTTGCAAACTCCACTCCAAACATCTGATGCACCGCAAACACCACACGCTTCGCATACTTCCCATCACGCTCCACCAATGCGCCGAAACTCTCTTCGACCGTCGTTGGTGCGATTTCTGGGTCACGATCGAAGCAGTTGCGGACGACTGGCAAGAGGGCATTTTCGACAGCGGCGATAGCCTGGGGAGAAGTAGAATCAACGTCTTCGTCAGAGAAACGGCCGATGAGAATTTCAAAAGGCAGAGAGATTGCCATGACGTTGTGGGATCCATTATGGTGGTAGCGGAATTCGAAGACACCTTGGGTCCACCAGAGTTTGTCGCCTTCAAAGACCATTTCTCCTTGTACATAATCGGATGTGCCGTCAGCGCTAGGAATCGGCTGTTCGGAGACAAGAATCCCGCTGTCGGCATGGTATTCATATTCATTTGGCACAGTAGGGACCCAGCGACCAGCGGAGGCGACACGGGTTACATCTCGTGAAGCGTTGTCGGCGACCATATATAGACCAACCCAGTCGGATTTGCTGTGGTTGGCTGGGGCTGTCCATTTTACTTTTATGGGTGCGCCGTAGGAGAATGAGAGAGGCTTAAATTCATCAGTGCGCTCTTGAGAAAATCGGGCTTCGCGACCTTCTGTTGATACGACTCGACGATGGGACGTATCGGAAGATGCAACGCCTTCAATTGAGATGGAGTAGTCTCGCGGATTGTGGCCTGCTAGATCTGGTGTGAGACGTGTGAGTGTAATACGTGCTGGGTATTGACTGAAAAGAGCGGTGGTGTCGCGGACGATTGTCTGGACACCTGCTGCGAATTTTGGACGAGCTGCATCCAGGAACTCTTCGACAAAGAGGGATGTTTCACCCAGGACCTTGTCAACACTGCCTTGCCATTTCTTGAGTGGCGGAGGAAGCGATTTTCTAATGTTCTTGGTGAGTCCAGCTTCCGGTCTGAGGTGTCGACCGTATAGTTTCTGCATATGAGGTTTCTCGACATATTGGATGAATGCCACACTCAACATATGACTCAACAGAGCAAGGAAGAATATTGCTACACTTCCAGTGATGCAGACGGCCCCCCAAAGACCAGCCAGCCCGAGAATACGTTCTGGGTTATTAAGATAGCGATATATCCCGTCATACGTGAGCTTAGGGGCATGATCAAAAAAGAAATCACCAAAGAACCAACCAAACTCCCCAAGCGAATCGTAGATACTAGCCGCAGTCCAAACTTGAAGAGCAACCAGACCTGTGCCCACAACATGATTGAATAGAACAAGTCCGTATGACCAGTCTGCGGGCACCGAGTATGCTTTCCAGGCTGCAGCAATAAAACTAGCATAGCACATGGTCATACTCAAGTGGTACATGCCTTTCCATTGTCTCCATGCTTCCTCGGGACTTTCGCCATACTTAACGAAGTGGCGAGTCCAGGTTTTCATGTTTGACTGCTTGGTGAGCATGATACCAAGGCCAATACTATACCATAAGCGCCATGCTACGGCATTCATTACAAACAACAATTGAACAAAGGGCGTAGATGGCGTGAAGACGGTAAGCAGGAATACATATCCCTGGAGAAGAATGACTGAAATGTCCGTAGTTCGGTACAAATCGAGATTTCCGATGCCAACCATATCATGCGCAGTTGAAGGTTGCTTTGGGATAACTGATGATTGAGGTATGGCAGAGGCGTCAGGTTCGTCAAGGTACTCGATACCTTCTTTACGTGCCATGGTGGCATTTTCAAGGGTGAAGTCGCTTTGGGTAGGATTGGCTTCTCGTTTTCGAGGCGCTGGGGAGTTGTACGTCTTTTCAATGTGAGGATTCTCGACGAGATAGAGAAAGGCCATTTGGGCTGCGTGAGCCGCAAGCGAGATGAAGAATACGTTCCAGCTCGCGGCCATCATAGAAATACCATAATATCCAACATATCCTATAGAGTACATAGGGTGAGGTGCCATTTCGAAGACTCCGTCAAAAGTCAATTCTTGGTCAATGAGATAGAAGAAATCTCCCCAGTACCATGCATAGTCCTTCACTACCCGATGGGCATCAAGCTTGACCCAGACGTTAAACCCAACGAGGACGACCCCCCCGGCCCAGCGAGCGATGGTTCTAGCAAAATGTTCATTAATAGGGTGACTTCCACAGGCAATCGCATAGAGACAGTACGATGTGAAATCGCACATCAAAATTAGATCCACGACTCTTCTAAAAACTAGCCATGTATTATACTCGATTGGGGCTTCTTCAAATTTGTAGTCTTCGGGGATCTTTGTTTCTAGCTCACTCTTGATTAATTTGTAGAGCCATGGTCTGGGGTTTTTGCCGGTATTAGGATTCTCGAACAAGTCCAGTTTTCTTGCCCATGCAATTAATCTTCGGTGGCGGGATTGGATTTGAAGTAGATACCCTATACCAACATTATAGCAACCGCGCCAGAAGATGAATAAAACGGCCAGCACGGTTTGCCTCAAGTAAGGAGGCAGCAGGTATAAGGCGAGCATATGTGCAGCAAGCATTCCAAGAACAAGTAAATCAGTCAAGTTTTTTGGTTGGCGGGGATCAAGTAGCTGCGAGACCATATCGTGAGTCTGCGGAACGGTGAAAACTTGAGGAGAATTAGCCTTGATGGTAGAGGACTTTTGCTTGTATGTAGGGGGCTTACTTGTTCCATTGGGAGTTCTGCCGAAGGTCTTTGGCGGTTTCGAGTCGTCTTCCGCGTGGGATGGTGAAGCTTCGCTCTTTTTGACTGCCGTTGACACATTTCTTTCTCTCAATCCTTCTGGAACTACATCTGATGTTATTGCATTGGCCATGGCGACCACGGTGAAGCTGAGTGCCTGGTTTCAATGTTTCGTTGAGGTTCGTCCCTGCTTGGGCAAACCTTTGGGCTATTACTGTTACGTTACTGACTGTGTCGAGAGGGATGCTGTTACCAATTGGACGATTTGCAGGGTCGCAACTCTTGAAGATTCGCGAGAAAATGGAAGTCTGGCGCGCCTTGATGTATGCAAGGTATGTATTGTGTCTAATTATTTTTATTTTGTGCGTGTGTGAGTGTTCGTGGGGGGACGAGCTGGAGGGGAAGAGGTTTTGTGTTGTGTCCAGGTTGTGGGTGTGGATCTTCCAAGGAGCCACGGTGGCCAATGGCACAACCAAAATGTTGAATTGGTTGAAGTTGGGGGGGATGTTGAAATTGATTGCGGTGGAATGTGTGTCTGTGTGGTGAAGGAAGATGAAGTTCTCAATTGGATTTTGGTGATGATGACCTCCATCTGACTTTCCCACCACCACGGGCTGTTCAGTCACCTGTTCGGCTTTGACCGGCTTAAACCTTATTGTAACTGTACTGTACGTACAGTACAATACCCCGGATTACTATAGCAATGACATACATACATATCCTCTATCATAACTTCATTACTATATAACTTTACACGCATCTTCAGCTAGCTATCCAGCTTCAACTCAACAAAGTTCAACTCAACTCAGCTCAACTCAACTCCCTCTCCGGCCCTAACATGGATGAAGTGGAAATGAGATGCTGCCATGCTCCGTAAATTAAGTTATTAGTTCCATCCCAACACACGATGAGTTTCCCCGTCACGGTTAGTCTGCCCCAAAAAGAGGAACTTTTCAATACTTATTGTGCCCCGGATAAATAGCATGTGATGGCGGATTGGATGTGACGGTGGTGGGGGATGGCACGTGCAGGCATCCCCAAGGAGTTACTTCGTACAATCTTTTCTTGGTGGACAAACAGCACGGAACATAACAAACATACATAACCACAATGAACCATTGCAACTTGGAAATAATATTTGCGTTGACTTTATCACGCCCGTCCCGCACACCATCTGGTCTCTGTAACGTAACGCCCAAAGCTAAAGATGCGAAGCTAAGAAGTAATAAGCACTTCATTGAGATGATGCTTCAATAGCGAGGTTAAGAAATATTAATTTATCGTAAAAGTCCTATGGAGACAATTCTTGCTTAGTATACCAATTCTTTGTATTATTTAATCTACTCATATTGCTTTTAATTCTTTATTGAAAATGTATACCCAATTCAATCTCTTCTCCTAATAGCTAATTTGGACTTATTGCCGAAAAGCCGTCCATAGACGAAGTTCTCGTCAAGATGTTGCTAAAGCTAAGTGGGGGTATTTCTAAAATGTAAGAACCCATATGTGCAATACTGTCATGAAGGAAAACAGCTCTTTTGTTGTTTCCATCTAGAGATACTCAAAAAACAGCTCTTTTGTTGTTTCCATCTAGAGATACTCAAATATCGATGACATCTATAGCGCACCAGAATGGCAATACCTGCACCTCTCAATCCCAAAGTATAGAGTAGAAGAAGTTCGCTAGGGAATGCACGAGGTAAGAGTGAAAGATAGAAGGGTGCACTAGCAATTGCAATTTGGTTGCAATGGAGGAATGACTAGCGGAGCGCCTGGGTTCCCGAACCCCATAGCCTCTGCAGTTTTCGATTTATGCATTTCAGCCAAGTGATCGATATTGTGTACGATTGCAATCACAGCAAGTGGTTCAGCCACGGTATTGAAATTTCTTCATTGCTGAACAAAGTATGCCATAACAACCACTCATAATCCTGATCACGACCAGCTGACATGTCTTCACTTCAATCCTAGCCATCATCTTTCGGTTCTACCAAAAAATTTTGTGATTATATCAAGGATTCAATGTATGTTTACCATTTCTCCGTAAGCGGGCGGATATCAATCTCCCAAGTGAAGGCACTACGGGGTTGAGTATGTAGATACCAGTATGCATCAGCGATCTAATTATAAAGTTAATCACCAATAGGATTACAGGTATTGAGGAATACTGACTCCATCAACATTGATCTTAGCATCGCTTCCCATGTCTCTCAACCACTCTTTTGTCCGAACAGTATCAATGACACCATCGATAATTGCATGGCTAACATGGACACCTTGAGGTCCAAATTCCTTGGCTAATCCCGATGAGAGTGCTCTTTCCCCATACTTAGCAGAGCTGAAGGTAGTGAACAAGGCATTAGCTTTGACACTTGCTGTGGCACCCGTGAAGATCAATGTTGGAGCGTATGTAGGATTGCTCTTTACACCGCGGAGCAATAGTGGCAGTATCGCTTGTGAGAAGATCACAGCACCCTTCCTAGGAGATTGTCAATATTATTAGATTACTTAAATTAAGATAGAATACCAATGAACTTACAAACTGACGTCCCAGCTTTTGGTGTAGTCTTGTATACTGGTTTCCAGAAATGGTTTTCTTGTGGCTGATCCACTGGCATTAAATACAGCAGCCTATATTGAGTCAACACACACACACTTTAATTTATGATCAGATGTAGATCTACAGCAACGGCTATCCCTTCACCAAATTCTTCCTTGACCCGAGTAAGCGCATTTTTCATGCTTATCTCGTCCGAAACATCGGTACTAATCCCGATCGCCTTACCACCACTAGAGTTGATTTCCTGGGTAACATCATTGTAGCTTTCTACATTACGAGCCAGCAAGATGACAGGATATGATTTAGCAAACTTCCGTGCGATAGCTGCCCCTGTGCCTGGTCCAATGCCTGCGATGATGGCAACGAGTTTAGCAGACATATTCGCCTTTGATGATGGTGGTTTTCTAATAAATGGTGAATACTTTATAAAGAAGGGTCTCTCGCGGTTGATTATATACCTCTTAAATTATGTATGGTATGACGTAACAGGCCTGCATTATAAGGGTAAGGTGGATTCTAGCGCATTAGAACTCAAATAAGGAGATAATCGAGAATCTTGGACTCTGACAACAACTGTTGAAGTCTACATATTATTGGACGAGAGTCCGTCCCTTGTTCTCCATGTGGTAATTAATCACTAAGGATAACACTTTCCGGAGACATAATGCGAAGATATATGAATTGTTAATACTTAGACTAACGAGCACGGATTAAACGTTTGTATTGGACGAGATTCCGTCCCTTGCTCTTTAATCATGTGTTGATCATAAGGATAACACTTTCTAGATCATAATGTGGAGATACTCGAAATGCTAATATGATTAACAAGCACGGATCAGACGTTTGTATTGGACGAGATTCCGTCCCCTGTTCTTCAATCACGTGTTGATTACAAGGATAACACATTCTAGAATATAATATGGAGACACTCGAAATGCTAAGTGACTAACGAGCACGGATCAGACGTTTGCATTGGACGAGATTCCGTCCCTTGTTCTTTAAGGATAACACTTTCTAGAGACATAATACCGAGATACTCGAAATGCCAATGTGACTAACGAGCACAGATCAGACTTTTACATTGGACGAGATTCCGTCCCTAGTCTTGACGTTGACTAAGCCATTCTGGAAGTACTTAGTAAGCGTTCAACGAAGAGCAGGAGCATATCACATCTCCGCAATGAACAGCCAGCTCCACTTATCCAGTGATACGTTTAATAAGGAAACATTATCAATCAAGGAATAAGCTAACTAAAACGACGAGCCAAATAGGAGATTCGCGAGATACAACGAGGATGGTCGTTCAAAATATGCTTACACCTCACAATGGTGCAATGTTCGGTCTCATGAGTACTATATAAGGACCTCCCCCTCTTTGTATATTGCCATGCACACAGCATTACTTACCTAAAGATTCTCCCACAATCAATACACAATTATTTGTGTAATCAACATCACGACAATGAAATTATCTTACTTCTCAATCCTCTTGTTTGCCTCAAGTTCCCAACAATGCTCTCACACAGAAATATTGACAAAAACTTTCGCAAAGCTTCCCACGACAGCAAAAATCCCATCCATTGGATCTGCAGGTTATGCAGTCCAACCGTTGGGAGCAGGGACATATATGGTCACCGATGGCTTGTATCAGGCTATGTTTCTGGTTTCGTCTAAAGGAGTCATTGTTGTCGATGTTCCACCAACTATTGGAAAGAATATGCTCTACGCAGTGGGCAATGTCACAGATCAGCCCATCACTCATTTGATATACAGTCACGCTCATGCCGATCACATTGGGGCTGCTTCCTTGGTCATAAACAAACATACACAGATTGTCGCACACAAAGACACCAAGGAACTCCTCGAACAGACCCCAGATCCGCTCCGTCCGCTGCCAACCAAGACCTTCTCCCAAAGTTATGACCTCAAAGTTGGAAATCAAACCCTCAATCTTTTGTACGAAGGAGAGAACCATGTGCGTGGAAACATTTACATATACGCCAAAGCGTCCAAAACCTTGATGCTTGTCGACGTTATATTTCCAGGTTGGGCTCCCTTTTCCGGACTGGCTGTCTCCAGCAACATCCCCGGCTGGATTGATGCTCACGATAGGATTCTGGAGTATGATTTTCAATACTATATCGGAGGACATCTTGGTCGTATTGGTGACCGAAGCGACGTGGTAATTCAGAGGGACTATGTGAAGGACTTGTTTAACAATTGCAAAAATGCCATCGATCTCACAGCAACTGCAGATCCGGTTATTGGTGCTAACGCTATCCTTGGGCCTATTGGGGGGCTAAATCCAGGGAACTCATGGGCACAATTTAAGGGATACTTGGATATAACGGCAGAATACTGTTCAAACAAAACGTTGGATAAGTGGAATGGAAAATTAGGAGGTGCTGACGTTTTCACTTTTGAGAATGCTTATAAGATGGTGGAGCATCTTAGAATTGATTGGAATGTCCTCGGGCCATTTAGAAAGGTGTAAAGATCCTCTGCATAGCGTTTGTAACATAGACAGATTTCTCGTTGCAAGAAAAACTATCCTTTTCATTGCCTCTAACAGCACAAAATTACCTATTGCGTCGGTGAAATGTAGTCAATTACGTACGAGTTAAGTGAAGTGTTGTCAACTGATCTGAGACATCTTCACATGTTTGGGTCCTATAGCATTGTGCGTATATGACTTATTCAAGGTAACCTCTTACTCAGTCAATTGTCAATCATGCTCACCCAAGTGTCTCTGACACGGTGTTCTCCCGAATGTTCTTCGATTGTGGCTTGCGAAGATTCCTTATATTATATTAACCAATAGTATTCGACTAGTGCCATGTTCATATTCAAGTTGATACTTAAATGAAATGAATGCAGCTAATAGGATTAATGAATTAGTTGGAATCAAAACAGACTTAATTAAAGTAACCTTTTCAAATATACATATAATATACGCAAATATACAATGGGACTCTTCTGGGGTAGATCATAGATCAGTACTGCCAAATCAAATCCTGATGTATTAGGTCACAATCTCTCAATGCAAGAATAATCCAATCTACAAGTGGTCTTGATTACAGCACGAAAAGACTAACTGATGTGACGGTCCACTGGAAATATCTTTACCACTCTACAAGATCCTCCCTCAGGAAGACTCGCGGTCGAATTCCATCACCTTGCCAACCTTTTAGCACTGCAGTCTTCTTTCCAATATCTATATGCGCGGACATAAAATCAATCCTCCTTGCTTCTGGAATATAGCCAGCTGCATCCCTCCATTCCTCCTCTAGTCTCACCAACCACTTTGAAATTTGGTGGCAAACAACAGCATCCCATATACCTTCTCTGTACTCGCCAATCTGGTCAAAAATTTCCAATGCCATTTCCCGCTCTACCTTGAAGCGGCAGAAATTGGCGACAAGAGTGAGGGCAGGCAGAATGCCAACATCGAAGCTGAATGGCAGAATCGTAGGGTTTTGGTTGGCATTCTGCTTAAGGTATGGTAGGACGGCATGTACACTATTAATGATTTTACGGTACGTCTCGAGATACTTGTCCCACTCTACACTGCGGGGGAAAAAACAGTATATCAGGTTGATCCTGCTCATTTCCATCTGAATCTCCAGCAGTTTGGCAATGAAGAACCCTCGTCCACCATCTAGTGACGAGTGCACTGAGAGGATCTTGCCTACGGCTGTCTGGAACTTAGCCATATCCAGTATGTATTCATCACGCTCGTTGTAGAGGTAGTTGGGAATATCTTCGGATTTGATGCTTGGATCTGTCCAAGGATTGTTTCCCGGTCTGAGATTGGTCTCAAAATCTTTAAAATCCAAAGACGTTGAAACCTGTAATTCCACAAGTTTTGATTGTGCAACTGCTATGAAATGACAGTTACGCCTCAATATCATTTGCCAGAACTCGGCTACCTCATAAATGTCCTTGAAGTTGTCAGGCATATTGTTCACTACAGCATTTATGTTAGCTTTGAACCTCTGATGTGTAAGCGAGGAACGCGTATCGATGAAAAGTAGAGCGTGAAGATCCAGTCCAGAATATGCTGCGCAGAGGTCTTCGTCTAACATGTTTGTGGTACGACGTGTTGAACGTTCCTTGTCTGCAGGCATGATCCACTTGTTTCCTGGATTCTTTATAAATCTACTCACAACCTCGAGGCCGCCAGATGCGTGAATTGAAGCAGAAGCTTGATGTCCCTGAAGACTTTCAAAACAGAAGACAAGTAAGCAGGCTATTAAAATCTGACGACTGTCAACCTCCTCCGTCAATGCTTTCCGCATACCCTCCAAAGATTTGACGTATCGTGACACAGCGTACAGCTCATGAGACGTTGGAACATATCTATTTACAGCAATGCTGACGGGATTGATTGTTTTGCTGAGACTTAAAGCACCAAGAGCAATCATAGCGTTTCGAACGTAGGGAACCAGCTCTCCAAGTTGCGGGATATAGTGTTTCCATAAGGAGGTTTTAATCAATCCCGACAATGCTTCTGCTAGGTTGTCGTTGAAGTATCTGAAGTAGTGCCACTCATTCTCGTTCTTGAACCCTGTTCCTGGAAGCATTTCTTGGGGTAAAATAAGTATACCGGGATCCCTTTTGGATGAAGGCAGCCAAGTACAATGCCGCAAACGACAAGGGTAGCTACTACAAAGTGGGTTTGACTCGTCACATTTGATAGGCTGGACTCTACGAAAGTTTAGCCTTGCAAATGCTATGAACCCACCTCAAACCATACCTGCATATAACACATCCTGCGCTTAAAGTTCGACGTCTTTCCTCGGTTTCTGATCCGGTATACCATAGCCCTTGGTCATTGAAGCATGACACAGAGGTTGAAGCTGTAGCGAAGTTCGAGTCCAACAGCTTTCTATCACTCTGAGGGAGGATCAATTTCAAAGGATTATTATGGCTGCCATTGCTTGCTCCTCTTATTTTTGATGGACGAGTCCAAGTGCAACGCCGCAAACTTTTGGCGCAATTGTCACAGATTGGCCTTTTTTCGTCACATTTGATGTGACGGACTCTTTGTTGAGTCAGCACTGGTCAACATAGCATGTTGAACGTACTTGCAAGTAATACAGCCTGTCCTGTTATTGATTAACTTTTGCTTGGACAGGAATACGGCATCGTATAATTGTACTGAATACACATACCGAACTTTCGTTTGGCCTGCTCGTACTGTCCTTATAGACGCTTCCTTGCTTTTCTCCAAGCGCTCCATTGCTGGTCAAGATACAAAAGGGCACTTGACACACATATCGAATTGTCCGAGAGCGTTGGTCAGCCTTTTTGTAACATGAGCAGCCAAGCATTCCCCACTCACTTGCCTGATACAGTTAGTCGACTGATCTAGCGCTTTCATTCTTTCGACGTCTTGTCTACTGTATTCCGCCATCGGCGTATATAATATTCACCGCCCG
>Ga0247814_10001315_pt1 | contig 14805 bp, 11 predicted proteins | sample UWRJL179409R1_FD_179947 | JGI IMG/M metagenome (GOLD analysis project Ga0247814, IMG submission 179947) | Plant litter microbial communities from Arlington Agricultural Research Station in Wisconsin, United States - UWRJ-L179-409R-1 | ecosystem: Environmental > Terrestrial > Plant litter >...
CACCTACCAGGAGGCGCTCGTGCAGGGTCTCAAGGTGGTCGACTCGACCGCGTTCAGCCTCTGCATGGACAACGGCATGCCGATGGTCGTCTTCGGCATGGAGCCGGCCGGCAACCTCACCAAAGCTATCCGCGGCGAGCGGATCGGCACGCTCGTCTCGAACTAGCCAACGCCGCGCAGCACGCAGCGCAGATCACTGGCGTCTGCAATCTGCGCTGAGACGCTCCACTCGAGCGACTCACCGGGCGCCACCGTGACGCTCGTCTCTGCTGTGCCGACGACGGTCGCGGCCTGCGTGGTGAAGAACACCATGATCGCGTAGGTGACCGACTCGGTGCCCGGGTTGCCCGCTGTTCCCGCGGCCGACCATCCGCCGGTCTCGGCCGCACAGGTGCTCACCTCTACGTTGACGCGCTTGGCCGGATCATTGGGCACCTCGGCGGGCACGTCCGGCTGCGACGTGGGCGCGGGCAGCGAGATCGACACGGTCGGCGTTGGGTCGGGCAGAGGCGTGTTCGCGCATCCGGCTAGCGCACCGATCAGGGCGATCGAACTAGCAGCAACTCCAACGAGGGCGAGGAAAGGGTGGCGCATCTATCAGGTTCCTAGGTAGCGGGGGCGACGGCGAAGCGCCGTGCTCAGCAACAGCATGCCACCCACAAGCAGCGCTAGGAGTGCTCCGAGCAGGAGGGGGCCGCCGGCTATTCCGCTGAACGCTAGGAGTCCTGCGATCGCTGGCAGTGTCTCGATCGCGACCAGTGCGGTGGATTCAGAGGGCAGCGACAGCGTCCTGAGGGATATAGCGGCGGTGTCTGCGGTCGCGGTCGCGGTGTTAGAGAGCTGGCTGCCGGGCTGCAGGTCAGCGGCCACGACCGTGTACGTCGCCGTGCACGTCAGCGAGTCGCCGGGGGCGAGCGAGGCCGCCCCCGCGGGGCAGGTCGGAACCGGGGCTGTGCCAGAGCCAGTGAAGGTGCCTTCGACGACGTTCACGTTGAGCAGAGTCACGTTGCCGGTGTTGGTGACGAGGAACGAGTAGGTGATCACCGTGCCTGCCGTGCGCACCCTTGGCACGTCCGCGGTCTTGACGATCGTGTACGCGACGCTTCGCACCACGCTCACGTCTGACGTGGAGTCGGCCGCGACCGGGTCGGGCCCCGGGAAGATCGCCGGTGCCGCGCCGGTCGCACTTGCGGTGTTACTGATGGCGCCCGCGTCGATATCGGTTTGGGTCACGGTGTAGCTCGCCGTGCAGGTCACCGACTCGCCGGGAACCAGCGACGGCGTGACCGCGGTGGTCGAGGGCGGGCAGACGATCGCGCCGAGCGCTCCAGAGCCGGTGAACGTGCCCTCAACGGGCTGCACGTCGGTCAGAGTCACGTTGCCGGAGTTGGTCACTAGGAACGAGTATTCGATGGTGTCGCCGACGGCATCCACCGTCACCACGTCGGCGGTCTTGGTCACCGAGATCGCCGGCTCCTGATCGGCGGGCGAGACCGCTTCTGACGCGTTCGAGACGACGTCGGGACCGCTGGGCGGCGTTCCCGCGGCGGTGGCCGTGTTCGAAATGCCACTGGCATCCACATCGTCCTGGGTCACGGTATACGTCGACGTGCAGATCGCCTGGTCCTGAGGCGCCAGAGTTGTTGGCGCTCCAGTGCAGTCGATCGCAGACATGGAGCCTGTTCCGGTGAACGCGCCCTCGATGACGTGCACGTTGGTCAGTGACTGATTTCCGGTGTTGGTCATCACGAACGAGAAAGTGAGTTCAGCCCCGAGAACGAAGCTCGCGGTGTCTGAGGGAGAGACCGATTTCACCAGCGAGAGGGCCGCGGCGCTCGGGATGGCCACGGTGGCTGCAGAGGGAGCGGAGGTCACCGCAGCGCCGGTCGGCGACTGACCGCCCGCGGTCGCGGTGTTGGTGATGCTGCCGCTTTCGACATCCGTCTGCGTCACGAGGTACTGAGCCGTGCAGGTCACGGTCGCCGCAGGCGCCAAGGAGTTGGCGGCTGCGGGGCACAGGATGGCCAGAGCCGGACCGCTTCCAGAGAACGCGGTCTCGACCGGCTGCACATTCGTCACCGTCACGTTTCCGCTGTTCGTCACCAGGAACGAATAGGTCAGCAGGGTGCCGGCCACCGCTGCCGTGGTCGGGGACACCGACTTCGCCAGCGTCAGCGCCGGGGTCCGAGTGATTGTCACCGTCGCACTGTCGGGGGCGGAGGTTGCGATGGCACTCGAGGGCGACGTGCCCGACGCTGTGGCGGTGTTGGTGACCGTGCCAGCATCCACATCGTCCTGATCCACCGTGTACGACGCCGTGCAGGTCACGCTGGCCGCTGGTGCAAGGGTTACCGGGGCTCCGGGGCAGGTGATGCTCAGGGGGGCTGCGCCAGAGAATGCTGTCTCCGTCGGTGCGACGTCAGTGAGAGTCACGTTGCCAGTGTTGGTGATGAGAAACGAGTAGGTGACGATGGCGCCCACCAGCACGACCGTGGTCGGCGACACCGACTTGTCGAGGATAAGCGTCGCGGTCACCGTCGCGGGAATGCTGAGCAGCTGCGCCGCCGACGAGATCGGGCTCGGCGTCGGGTTCGCGGTCGTGGCCGGAGGGGTGCCGCTCGCGGTGGCGGAGTTGTCAATCGACCCGTTGTCGACATCCGCCTGCGTGGTCGTATAGCTGCCAGTGCAGGTGGTTGTCGCGCTCGGGGCCAGTGTCGTTGCCAGGCAGGTGATCGCAGACAGGTTCGCCTGCGTCGCCGGCGCCTGCATGGTGTCGGTGATCGTGATTGCGGTGAGGGTGAGCTCACCGGTGTTGGTGACCGCGAACGAGTACGGCACGGTCTGACCTGCTGCGGTGAAGGAGGTGGTTGTCGACGACTTCACCACGGTCAGACCCGCGGGCACGTTCACGAGAATGGATGCCGCCGACGCCACCGAGACAACGGGAGCCGGACTCGGAGTGGCCGCGGTCGCCGGCGGCGTGCCTGTCGCCGTCGCCGAGTCGTTCACCGAGCCGTTGTCGAGGTCAGCCTGGGTGGTCGTGTAGGTCGCGGTGCACGTAGTGGATGCTCCCGGTGCCAGCGTCGTCACGGGGCACGCGTTTGCCACGAGATTGGCCTGGGTGGATGGCGCGGTGACGGTGTCGGTCACGAAGACCGTGTTCATCGTCACGTTTCCGGAGTTGGTCACCTCGAACGAGTAGGGGATCACCTGACCGACGGCCGTCACCTCAGTCGTCGTCGACGACTTGAGCACGGTCAACTCCGCCGAGACGTCCACCGGAATCACGAGATCCGAGGCGGGGCTCGTCAGCGCAGCCGGCGCGGGGTTCAGTGACGTCGCCAGCGGTGTTGCCGTCGCCGTCGCCGAGTTGCTGACCGAGCCGAAGTTGAGATCCGCCTGGGTGGGGGTGTACGTCGCGGTACAGGTCGTGGATTCGCCCGCCGCCAGTGTCGTCTGCGGGCAGACGGGCGCGGTGAGGTTTGCCGGGGTCGCGGGGGCTGCAATCGTATCCGCCACCGTCAGCCCACTGACCGTGAGCGATCCGGTGTTCGTGACAAGGAACGAGTAGGGGATCGCCACACCGGCAGCGGTCACTTCGGTGGTCGACGACGACTTGAGGATCGTGAGGGCGGCATCCGCTGTCACAGCCACGGTGGTCGATGAGACGCCGGAGAAGCTCTGGCTGCCGCCGATCGTCACCTCTGCGGTCGCCGAGTTGTTGACGGAGCCATTGTCGAGGTCGGCCTGGGTGGTCGTGTAAGTCGCCGTGCAGGTCGTCGACTCGTCCGCCGCGAGTGTGGTCGCAAGACACGTGACCGCCGAGAGGTTGGCCTGGGTCGACGGTGCGGACACAACATCGTTGATCACCAGGTTGGTCTCGATGACCGACGATGTGTTGTGCACCGCGAAGGAGTACTCGATCTCTTGCCCGATGCTGGTGACAGACTCGGTCGTCGTCGACTTCACGAGGGTGAGGGCGGATGTCGCGACCGGGATCGACGCGTACGATGCCGGGCTGGTGACGTTGACACTCGTCGTGCTCGTGCCGTTCGCTGTGGCGAAGTCGTTGACGGAGGAACTGCCCATGTCGGCAGTCGTGGTCGTGTAGGTCGCGGTGCACGTCATCGACGCACCGGGGGCCAGGGTCGTCACTGGGCAGCTGATCGCTGACAGATTCGCCTGCGTCGACGGAGCCGAGACGGTGTCGGTCACCGTGACCGAGTTCATCGTCAGGTTTCCGGAGTTGGTCACCTCAAAGGTGTAGGGCACGACCTGGCCGTCCGCGTTGACGTTCCTTGTGGTCGTCGACTTCACGACGGTCAGGGCAGGCGTGGGCGTCGCGATCGCCAGAGTCGATGGTGCCGAGGTCAGTACCTCGTTGCTGGGGTTGGTGCCGCGAGCGATCGCGGAGTCCTGAATCTGGCCGTTGTTCATGTCGGTGCGGCTCACCGTGTAGGTGGCCGTGCACGTCATGGTCTCGCCGACCGCCAGAGAGGTGGACGGGCACGAGATCGGTGAGAGGTTGGCCTGTGTTCCCGGCGGCAGCTGCGTGTCGACCACGGTCACGCTCGTCAGCGGTACGACGCCATTGTTGGTCACCTCGAACGAGTAAGGAACGACCTGGCCGACGGCCGTGATGGCCTGGGTGGTCGACGACTTGACGATCTGCGGAACCGCACTGTACGAGGACTCAATGACGACCGAGGAGGGCGCGGATGTCACCACCGTCGACGACGGACCAGTGGCGCTCGCGGTGGCAGTGTTCGAGACAGTGCCATTGATCAGGTCTGCTTCTGTGGCGGTGTAGTTCGCCGTGCAGGTGGCGGATGCGCCGACCGCAAGGGGCGCCGTCGGGCAGGTGACAGCAGACAGGTTGCCCTGGGTGGACGGCGCAGTGACAGCGTCGTTGATGGTCAGCCCGGTCACCGGCACATTGCCGGTGTTCGTCACCTCGAACTCGTAGGGGACAACCTGCCCGATGGTAGAGACCAGAGTGGTGGTCGACGACTTCACCACACTGACAGCCGCGGTGGGCGTTCGGATGGTCAGTGAGGAGGGCAGAGTCGTCACCTGCGCATTGGACGGGTTCGTTCCCGTTGCGGTGGCGGTGTCGGTGATGGAGCCGTTGTTGAGATCCGCTTGCGTGACGGTGTAGATCGCTGAACAGGTCGCAGACGAGCCCGGTGTCAACGTCGTAGTTGGGCAGACGATGTTGCTGAGCCCGCTGTTGAGAGATGGGGCCGTTTGGTTGTCGGTCACCGAGATGCTGGTGAGGGTGACATCCGATCGGTTGACCAGCTGAAACGAGTAGGGAACCTTCTGGCCGACCGTGGTGATGGCGTTGGTCGTCGACGACTTGGCAATGGTGAGGGTCTCGGGTGCGATCACGATGAGGGTCGCGTCTGACGGGGGAAGCAACCCGCTCAGACCGGCAAGGCCGGCGGGGAAGTTCGCCGGGCCGTTGACGTGCGAACCGAGCACCGTCGATGTGACCTGCACAGAGACGGTGCACGAGGTCACTCCCTGACCGATCGTGCCATTCGACACCACCACCGAGGTTGAGCCGGCCGGGGCCGTGATCGTGCCGGCGGAGCAGGTGGTGCTGTTGACACCGGTGGCGGTGACCCCGGTGGGCAGGTTGTCGAGAAAGTCCCAGCCGGCTTTCGCGTTGAGCTCATTCGTGTTCGTAATTGTGAAGGTCAACGTGGTGGTCTGGCCCGCGGTGATGAGCGGAGGGCTGAAGGTCTTGTCGAGCTGGGGTGTCACGTCGACGACCTGCACGTTGTCGAGAGCCGCGTCGTTGCCGTTACCCCCACTGGCCGTGGCATTGGACAGCTGGATGCCCATGGTTGACGCACCCGTCTCCGGCCACTGCAGCGCGGCAGAGCTCAATTGCGCGACGATGGCGATGGTGCCATCCACCGTGAAGTTTGCGGCACCCGGTGCTGTGCACGGGTTCAGGTTGGTCGAGAGCACGATCGGGGTCGCGCCATTGAGCAGACTGAAGGTCAGACGCGGATCGCCACCGGTGCCCGCACCAAAAGTCGCGCACCCAGCGCCAGTGGATTGGCCGTCGTAGGTCACCGCGGCAAGATCCGCATTCACGTTGTAGTAGTGACCCGGGATCGTGGGGATGGAGTTCGACGTCGTACTGAACATGACGCCCGCAAAGGGCGTGCCGGCGGCTGGTCCGGTCAGTCCGGCGAGGGCATCATTACCGAGTGCAGCCGCTGCCGACTCGCCTTCGAACTGGCCGAGCGCCCTGGCTACTCTTTGTAGCACTGTGTAGAAGCCCCCGGTCGACAGACATGTATCACCGTTGCCCGGTGTGGTGTTCACCGTGCGGCTGGCGGAGAGTACCGAACCATTGCAGACGTTTGCGGTGTTGCGATAGATGGGGTCCGCGGTATAGGTAGCGCCGAGCGCTGCCGCACTGCCGACGTATGACGTGAGCGGAAGGGTGACAGTGCCACCCGCGTTCTCGAAGTTCTCAAAGTAGACAAGGGATGGCGGGCTCGGCACGCCCGGCGCAGCCTGCGCGGGCGTCGCGGGTGCGAGCGATGCGGCCAACCCGGCGGTGGCCAGAGTGATCGACAGCGTGAGTGCGATGGCTCGTGATACTCGTTGCGGAACCGAGAGCGGCGCTCTGTCGCTGAGTGAAGGCATGAGCGTAGAGAAAAGTCGATTGTGCATCATTGCCCCCGGGTTATCTGACAATTCGACCGCCCACGCGTCCCCCGCGTGCAGATCGGTCGTATGCGCACAATGATACGCACTATTAGCACCCTTTATTACTTTTCCGCCACCGTGTGCAAGAGCGCGACGACGGTGTGGCCGTCGCCGTCGGGTTCGCACCCAGGGTGTACCGGACAATAAGGGTCATGCTGGTCATTGCCCTCGTTGCCGCGGCGGCGATCGCCCACGCGACGTGGAACCTCGCGATCAAGCGCACCGGCACGGGCGGCGCGGTCTTTCTCTGGCTGACCTTCGTCGTCGGCGCGGTGCTGTTCGCCCCGATCGGTGTCGTCACCCTCGCCGAGAGCGGCACTGCCTGGCTGCCACTAGCGGCGGTGAGCGGTGCCCTGCAGGTGGGCTACTTCTTTCTGCTCCAGCACGCGTACCGCACGGGTGACGTGTCGGTCGTGTATCCGCTGGCGCGGGGCACGGGGCCGCTGCTGTCTGTCGTGCTCGCGGTGGTTCTGCTCGGGGAGCGCCCCGGCATCCTCGTCCTTATCGGCGCAGCGGTCGTGATCGCGGGCGTCGTAGTCATCGGCGTCGCGGGCAGCCGTGACGGCGCGCACGTCAACCGGCCGGGCGTGCTCTGGGGGCTCGCGGTGGGGGTGCTCATCGCCGTGTACACGCTCTGGGACTCCAACGCCGTCATCAACGGTGGGATGCCGCCCCTCGGCTACTACTGGGCGATCGTCGCCGCCGGCCTGCTTCTCACCCCCGCGGCAGTGCGCCAGCGAGCCGCCGTTCTGCCGACGCTCAAGGCCGCGTGGCCCACCATCCTCGTTGTCGGGGTGCTGTCTCCGCTCGCCTATGTGCTGATCCTGCTCGCCGTGCAGCTCGCCCCGGTCTCGATCGTCGCACCAGCCCGCGAGGTGAGCGTCGTGCTCGTCGCCCTCGCCGGCTGTCTGTGGTTGAAAGAGCCCCACCCGGCGCAGCGGCTCATCGGCGCGGCCATTGTGCTTAGCGGTGTTGCATTGCTCGCCCTGTAAACTCTGAAACGTGATTAGCGACGTACTGGCCGAGGCCAAGGACAAGATGGACCAGAGCCTCGAGGCTGCCAAGGACGACTTCGCCACCGTGCGAACCGGCCGCGCCAACCCGCTGCTCTTTCAGAAGATCCTCGTCGACTACTACGGCACCCCGACGCCGCTCGGTCAGCTCGCCTCGATGCAAAACCCCGAGGCTCGCATGCTGATCGTCACCCCCTATGACAAGAGCGCCCTCAAAGAGATCGAGAAGGCTATCGTCGCCGCGCCGAACCTCGGCGCCAACGTCGGCAACGACGGCGAGATCGTGCGCGTGACCCTCCCAGAGATGACGGAGGAGCGCCGCAAGGAGTTCGTCAAGCTCGTGCGCGAGAAGGGCGAGCAGTCGAAGGTTGCCCTGCGCAACGTGCGGCGTAAGGCGAAGGACGACCTCGACGCCCTCAAGGCAGAGGTGGGCGAAGATGACCTCGCCCGCGCCGAGAAGGAGCTCGACGCAATCACCAAGGCACACGTCGACGCCATCGACGACGCGCTCAAGCGCAAAGAAGCCGAACTGCTCGAGGTCTAGTGCCTAACAGAGACGAAGTGCCAGCCCACGACGAGGCACCTCACAAGAAGGGTCCGTCGCGGGCCGACTTCGACGCGGCGGTGCACGACATCGAAGATCAGGTGCGCGCGACCAACGACAAGATCAACGCCCGCACCGGTCGCCCGCTGCTGCTCGCGATCCTCGTCGGTGTCGGCCTCGGTGCGGCCCTGCTGCTCAGCCTGCTCATCGTCAAAGAGCTGTTCATGCTCTTCGCCATCGCCCTCATCGTCGTGGCCTCGTTCGAGTTCGCGACTGCGCTGCGCGTCGCCAACCGCAAGGTGCCGCGCATTCCGCTCATCATCACGGCGGTCGCGATCGTTCCCGCGTCGTTCTACGCCATCAACGCGGATGCGGGCCTGACCCGCGAAGCCGGTCACCTCATCGTCACGACCGCCGGCATCCTGCTCGTCACCGTCTGGCGGCTCGTGTCTCTCGCCCTCCCGTCGAAGCGCGCGTCGCCGTCGCTCGTCGTGCGCGACATCGGCGCTGGCGCCTTCGTCGTGCTCTACGTCATGTTTCTCGGCAGCTTCTTCGTGCTGCTCACCGCTCACGACGGCGGCCAGTGGTGGACCCTTGCCTCGCTCATCGTCGTCGTCTCGGTCGACACCGGGGCTTACGCAACCGGCCTCTCGTTCGGCAAGCACCCGATGGCGCCGAGCATTAGCCCGAAGAAGACCTGGGAGGGCTTCGCCGGCTCCGTGGCAGCGGCGGTGCTCGCGGGTGTGCTCTCTGCCATCTTCATGCTGCAGCAGCCGTGGTGGGTTGGTGTGATCCTCGGCCTCACCATCGTGCTGACCGCGACAGTCGGCGACCTCACCGAGTCGCTCATCAAGCGCGACCTCGGCACCAAAGACATGAGCAGCTGGCTCCCCGGTCACGGTGGCCTGCTCGACCGCCTCGACTCTGCGCTGCCCTCCGCCGCGGCCGCGTATGCGCTGTTCATCATCTTCGCGTAGGGCAGAATAGTCCGGTGGCCACAACCTTTCCCCGCACCCGCCGTTCGCAGCGCGGATACTCTGTCGCCGAGGTCGAGGACTTTCTGCAGGAGGCCCGCGCCGCCTACAGCGCTCCCGTTGGCAGTCCGTCGGTCGTCAGCGCCGCCTCGATTCGCACGATCGCGTTCGGTCTTGAGCGCGGCGGCTATTCGACCGGCCACGTGGATGCCGCCCTCGAGCGCCTAGAAGACGCCTTCGCCACCCGCGAGAAGGAGCGTGCATTCGCGGCTCCCGGTGGCGACGCCGCGTGGTATTCGCAGGCGCGCAGCACGGCGCAGGTTCTGCTCAACCGCCTCGATCGCCCCGTGGGCAAGCGGTTCACTCGCGTCGGCGGCCTCAGCCAGGGCTACCGCCCGCGCGACGTCGATGACTTCGCCGACCGCCTCGCCGACTACTTTCAGCGCGGCAAGGCAATGAGCGTCGACGAGGTTCGCACGGTGGTTTTCCGCTCCTCGCGCGGTGGCTACAACGAGACGCAGGTTGACCTCGTTCTCGACACCGTGATCAACGTCATGCTGGCGGTCAAGTAGCCTCCACGGCTTTTGACACCTCCCTAGGCTAAAATTGTGGCCTGTGGGCAAGCGTCGCAGTGGGTATGCGCTTCAGACCGTGCCGAAGGCGCGTCTGGGCGGTACTGACGCACGGCACGTGCGCACCGCTTGGTCACTGCCGATCTTCGCTTTCGGCACCACGGTCTGCTTCATTCTCGTGCCGATCATCGACCCGACGGCTGCCTTTGCGATGACCGCAGAGACGATCACCGCACCGGCGAAGAACAACGACCCGCTGCAGACCGTCACCGCGGCCGGCACTGAGGCTCTCACCGTCAGCCGGAGCCAGTTCACGACCTCGAAGGTCTACCCGACCGCGCCGGCGGCGGGTATTCCCGACCCGGGTACAGCACAGGCCATCGCCCACGAGATGGTGCTCGCCCGCGGCTGGGACGAGCAGCAGTACTCGTGTCTCGTCGCCCTGTGGAATCGCGAGTCACACTGGAATGTCTACGCCCACAACACGAAGTCGGGTGCCTACGGAATCCCGCAGGCCCTGCCCGGTGACAAGATGGCGAGCGTCGCCGACGACTGGATGACCAACCCCGCCACGCAGATCACCTGGGGCCTCGGCTACATCGCGGGCCGATACACCGACCCCTGCGGTGCGTGGACCAGCTCTGAAAACCGCGGCTGGTACTAGTGCCCCGATCCAACCGGCCCCGCGGGCGCCCGAAAGACGACGAGCCCGCGCTCGACCTCAGCCGTGCGCTGGTGGGTCGCTCGCGCGTAGAAGACAAGCGCGATGGCCTCTGGAACGTGCAGCCGCTCGCCGCCAGCTCTGCGGTCAAGTCGTACCTCTGCCCGGGCTGTGGCCTGACGATCGAGCCGGCAACCGCCCACACGGTCGCCTGGCGCGCCGACGGCCTCATGGGCGAGGCCGACGACCTCGCCGGGCGTCGTCATTGGCACAGCCATTGCTGGACAATTAAGCGATGACCGAGATTCGAGGAGCCGTCGAGCTTCCTGCTCAGAGGGAAGACGTCGAGCTGCGCACCGCCGACGGGCTGACCCTGGTGGGGGAGCTCTCCGTGCCGCTCGGGCGCCCTCCGGTGGCCACGATCGTTGCACTGCACCCGCTGCCAACGGCGGGTGGATTCATGGACTCGCACATCATCCGCAAGGCCGCAGCGCGGCTTCCGGCGATCGCCAGCCTCGCTGTGCTGCGTTTCAACTTTCGTGGCGTGCAGTCGCCCCGGGGCACCTCGCAGGGCAGCTTCGGCGAAGGCATCGACGAGCAGTACGACTTGGCCGCTGCCATGGCTCTCGTCGAGGGCCGGGGCTTGCCCAAGCCCTGGCTGCTCGGCTGGTCATTCGGCACCGAGGTGGCCCTCAAGTACGGCCTGCAGCACGCCATCGAGGGCGCGATTCTGCTCTCACCGCCCCTGCACAGAACCACGGATGCCGAGGTCGCCGCGTGGGCCAACAGCGGCAAGCGCCTCATCGCCATCGTGCCAGAGCTCGACGACTACCTGAGGCCAGAGCAGGCGCGGCAGCGCTTCGCGTCGGTTCCCGACCTCGACCTTGTCGCGGTCGAGGGTGGCAAGCACCTCTGGGTCGGTGAGACGCAGACCTACCGCGTGCTCAGCGAGGTGGTCGCTCGCATCAACCGCGAGGCACTGCCGCTGCCGCACACGTGGGACGGCCCCCTCTAGACCTAGAGCTCGTTCTGACGGGGTACGACGACCTCGCGAATGATGAGCTGCACGGCGGCGGCCACGGGGATCGCGATGAGAGCGCCGAGGATTCCCAGCAGCGTTCCACCCATGAGGGCGGCAATCACGACGACAACGCCGGGCACCTTGACCGCGCGGGCCATGATGCGCGGGTTGAGCACGTAGGCCTCGATCTGCATGTAGAGCAGGTACCAGATGCCGACGGTGATGACGGCGACGAGGCTGAAGTCGTTGAAGAGGTAGACGCTGAGGATGATGACGACCGACGCGGTGAGGGTTCCGACGAGCGGAATCAGCGACCCGAGGAATGCGATGAACGCGAGTAGGGCGGCGTACTTGATGGGGCCGGTCCAGATCGGGAAGATGAAGCTCAGCACGAGGAATGAGGCGACTCCGTTGCAGAGTGCCAGCGTGACCTGTCCGATGACGTAGCGACCGACGGAGTCGGCGATCTGCTCTGCAAGGTCGATGAAGCGGGCGCGCTTGGTTGCGGGCACGAATTGGTAGATGCCGCGCTTGATGCTGCCGAGCGAGGCGACGAAGTAGATGACGAGAATGACGACGATGATGCCGCCGAAGAGTCCGCCAGCGATGCCGATGCCGACCGCGAGCAGGCCACCGAGGAAGTCCGGGTTGGTGACAGTTGCAATGGCCTGGTCGATGATGCCGTCGACGTCGAGCCATGGAATGTAGGTGTTAGCCCACTCCACGAAGCTGCCGTCCTGAATGCCGGGCACGACAACGTCGTTGATCTGCGTGATCAGGTTGCCTACCTGCTCGACGATCACCGGAATCAGGGCGAAGACGAGTCCGGCGAAGACGCCGAGCACGCCTACCAGCGTGATCAGGATCGCGATCGGCCGCTTGACCTTGTGCTTCTCGAGCCAGGTGACGAGCGGGTCGAGGCCGAGGGCCAGGAACAACGCCGCACCGACGTAGGTGAGGATCGTCGAGAGCGACTGCACTGCGCCACCGATGACGAGCGCGGTGATGACGCCGAGACCGGCGAACAACGCGGTACGGAATGGGTGCTGAATCTTCACGCGGTTGCTCCTGGTCAGGTTGGACGGCTAGTTGTCGTTGTGGACTTTTTCGGCCTGCGAGAGCACGCCGCGCAGGCTCTCGAAGTAGCCGGCCACCGCCTCACGCTCGAGGCGAATCTGGGCAAGACGGTCCTCCGCGTCAGCGACAAGCTTGGCGGTGTGCTTTTCGGTGTCTGCGGTCAGCGTCTTCGCGCGAGCTTCGGCACTTGCGATCGTCTCTGCGGCCTGTGCCTGCGCGCTCGCGGCGAGCTCGGCGGCTGCGGCCCGCGAGGAGTCCTCGAGGGCAGCGGCTGCTGCGCGCTTCTCTGCTGCGGCGGCATTGGCCTGCTCGAGCTCTGCCTGGGCGACCGAGAGGTACTTCTGCAGCTGGGCTGTGGCGTCCTGCTGCTTGGCGACGAAGTCCTTCTCTGCCTCGTCGCGGCGCGCCTTGAGCTCTGCCTCGAGGTCGAGACGTGCCTGGTGGGCGTCGCGCTCGAGGCGCGTGCGCACCTCGGAGGTCTCGTGGGCGAGCTGGGCCCGAACAGTCTCTGACTCCTCCGCGAGCTCGGCGCGCTGCGCCTCGACCTCGCGGGCGACGTCGGCGCGCTGCTTGTCGACGTCGAAGTGCAGGGCGTTGCGCGCCTCGGCGATCTCGGCGTTGAGGGCGTTGCGTGCCGAGGTGATCTCGGCGTCGAGCTCTGCCCTGGCCGTGGTGGTCTCTGCCTCGAGGGCCGCGCGGGCTGCCGCGGTCTCGGCCTCGAGCTTGCCCCACGCCGACGCGGTCTCTGCGTCGAGCTTGGCCTTGGCTGACGCCGTGTCTGCCTCGAGCGTGGCTCTGGCCGACGCCGTGTCGGCGTCGAGAGCAGCGCGGGCTGCGTTCGTGTCGTTGTCGAGAGCCGTGCGAGCCGCGGTGGTTTCGGCTTCGAGTGCCGCACGGGCCGAGGCCGTGTCGTTCTCTAGGGCGGCGCGGGCGGCGTTCGTGTCGGCCTCGAGCTTCGCGATGGCGGCGCTGGAATCTGCCTCGAAAGCGGCGCGGGCTGCCGCGGTCTCATCCGCAAGTTTGGATCTCGCCTCGTCGATCTCACGGGCGAGGTCGGTGCGGCCCTGCTCAACATCGCGGGCAAGGTCGCCGCGCAGGCGAGCGTTCTCTGCCTCGTAGGTGGCGCGGCCCTGCTCTGCGTCGCGGGCCAACTGTGCGGCGGCCTCGCGGGCCTCTGCGGCCTCACGGCTGGCTGCTGCAGAGATCTCTGCGGCCTCGCGCTCGGCTTCCGCGCGAATCGCGGCGGCCTCACGCTTCGCGGTTGCACGCACCTCGGCGGCCTCGGTGGCGACAGCGCCGCGAATGGCCGCGGCTTCGTGCGTGGCGTCTTGCACGAGGGTCTCTGCCTCGAGCTTGCTGCGCGAGAGCACGCTCTCGGCCTCGTAGCGGGCGTCGCCGGCGATCTGCTCTGCACGCTGCTGGGTCTCGGCGAGCAGGCGCTGGGCAGCCTCTGTGGACTCAAGGGTGAGGCGCTGGGCTTCGGCCTGCATGCTGCCGCGCAGCTTCTCTGCGTCGATGTCTGCCTGGCTGATCAGGCGGGTGGCCTGCTCTTCTGCGACGCGCAGGGTGTTCTCAAGCTTGCTGCCGAGTCCGCTGTAGGTGGGCGTGCCGGTCTCGTCGAGCTCGGCCTGAAGGTCTTCGGCGACGGCGGCGATGCGCTTGGCCTCTTTGAGCGCCTCCGCACGACCGGCGTTCGCCTTGATCAGCTCGCGGCGCAGCTCCTGGATGGCAGCATCGACGGCATCCTTCTTGTATCCGCGAAGCTCAGTACCAAAATCTTCGTCGTCAGCAGGCAACGGTCACTCCTTGGTCGAGGGGTCGAACCATCCGAGTTTAGTGGGCATCTAACAGAACACTCTCAGTCGCCCAGTTAGGCGGCCAATTGAGGCGTCGGCTATTCTTGAACGTCTTTGCTGTTGCCGTCCCGCGAACACCCGTTCAGGACACTCCCCACTGCTACGCCGGGAGGACGCTGGATCTCTCGAGATCTGGTCAGGCGACACGAAAGGAGTAACCGTGCGACTCGTGTTCGCCATCATCAGCTTTGCTCTCGCCGCTCTCTTGATCGGCTTCGGTATCGCCCAGCGCACCGTGCTCAAGGGCCCCGACCACCTGACCGCCACTGTCGCAACGACATCGGAGGCCACGGTGAGCGTCATCGACGGCGCCACCCTCAACTCGTTCGACCACAGCCAGACCGTCAGGCTGACC
>Ga0247814_10001316_pt1 | contig 14783 bp, 17 predicted proteins | sample UWRJL179409R1_FD_179947 | JGI IMG/M metagenome (GOLD analysis project Ga0247814, IMG submission 179947) | Plant litter microbial communities from Arlington Agricultural Research Station in Wisconsin, United States - UWRJ-L179-409R-1 | ecosystem: Environmental > Terrestrial > Plant litter >...
TTCATCTCGTATGTTTATTTGCGTAAGCAGAGGATTATAGCCCTGATTAATTGAGTAACATTTTATAAAAAACTTATCAAATTAATTTGAGCTGGATAATGATATGAATATACGAAAACAAGGCCCCCCGGATGTTAACCGCAGTGTCATATTGAGACCACACCGTAAACAAAAAAATCCGCAGCGATTTACACTGCGGATTCTATATTATAGAAAATCTGACTATGGCCAGATGCCCAGGTTCATGTAAGAAACCGCAATTTTGTCTATCGAACCAACAAAAGCAGCCGTTCTTAAAGTCTCGATACCAGGTTTCGACATCAGGGTTTCCCTGATCTCATGGTACGAATGGATCATTGTATCTTCCAAACCAGAATTTACCAGTTCCAGTTCTGATGCACCTTTAACAATCATTAAGCGGTGTTCTGAAGGGATACTTTGGCCGGTTAAACTCTCAAGTGTATTGATCAGGTTTGCATTTGAATTTTCCGCATAACGTTTTTCCATACGGCCAAAAGCTACGTGGGAAAGGTTTTTTAACCATTCAAAGTATGAAACCGTTACACCTCCTGCATTACAGTACATGTCAGGAATAATAATCCCGCCCATTTCAGTGAAAATTTCTTCCGCTTCGGGGGTACATGGACCATTTGCACCTTCAGCAATAATTTTTGCTTTAATGTTTCTGATGTTTTCTTCAGTGATCTGGTTTTCCAGGGCTGCCGGAACAAGGATATCACATGGTTGCTCTAATCCTTCCATAGAATTCTTAAATTCTTTAGCTCCGGGGAAACCTAAGATTGATCCGGTTAATTTACGGTGAGCAAAAACCTCATCCACATTTAAACCATTCTCATTATAGATCGCTCCTTCAAATTCGCAAAGACCTACGATAGTTGCACCAAATTCAGTAAGGAATTTTGCAGAATGATATCCTACGTTTCCTAAACCCTGAACGATTACCCTTTTATCACCTAAACCAGCGGTTAGGCCAATTTTCTGCATGTCTTCAGTAACCCTTACGCATTCTCTTACAGCATAAGCTACGCCACGGCCTGTAGCTTCTTTACGACCGCGGATACCGTGCAGCGCGATGGGTTTACCTGTAACACAACCTAAGGCATCCAGTTGCCCTGGGTTCATAGTCATGTAGGTATCAGCAATCCAGCTCATTTCGCGCTCACCAGATCCATAATCAGGAGCAGGAACGTCAATACCAGGACCAATAAAATTCTTTTTGATTAATTCTGTAGTGTAGCGGCGGGTAATATTTTCAAGTTCGCCGGTAGTATAATTTTTTGGGGTGATTTTAATACCGCCTTTGGCACCGCCAAAAGGTACGTTTACAATTGCACATTTGTAAGTCATCAATGCTGCAAGAGCCATTACCTCATCTTCGTTAACCATCTCACTGTAACGTATACCCCCTTTTGTAGGGCTCATGTGATGAGAGTGTTCAACTCGCCATGCATCAATTACTTCGAAACCATTTCCCCTGCGGATCGGGAACTGGAAACGATATACACTGTTACAAGCTTTAATTTGGGATAACAACCCTTCCGGGTGACCTGTGAATTGTGCTGCGTTATCAAAGTTTTTACATACATCTGTAAAAAAATTTGTCTCGTTTGCTGTAGTAGCCATTATTTGGTTTTTTATGGATTTGTATTGCTCGTTTTTTATTACGGATGCAAAATTGCACTAAAAAAAGTGATTAATACAAATATATAATTGCTTAGTGTACCTGACACACTTCAGGGAATTTTTCAAAAAAACCTGTCTTCTAGCCTTTAAAAACTGATTTAGCCTAAGATTTTTTTTCTATTTTTTTTAATCTGCGATCGATAGAGAAAAGTAAAAATAGCAGTCCCAGCAATATAATCGCTACGCAAACAACAACTACGTAGATTTTATCTGATCCTTCTAGCGTATTCACTACTGCAGATCCCTGCTCCTGTGCAAATAATTGCAGTGTAACCATCAGCATCAGAATGGTAGAAATAAATCGTTTCATTTTATAATATTAGAGTGGACGGACTAGTTTAAATTGTTTTTTTCTAACGAAGAGACCCTGAAAAGTAAAGTGTAGATCCAGTAGCCGATCAGGATCCAGCCCAGGCATGCAGGATAAAAGACCATCCTCATGTGGCTGTCTAAATCGTAGGCATTAAAGCCCGGGTTGCCGCCATTACCAGGATGCAAAGAATCGGACAGCCTTGGCAGCACAAAAAGAAGTACTACCATCATTGGAAATGCAAAAATATTGTAGATCGCAGAAATTTTTGCCCTCTTCTGTTCTTCATCAATTGCATTCCTTAAAACGAGGTAAGCAAAATATAGTAAGAGTGCTATTGCAGCAAAATTTTGCTTCACATCAAAGCTCCATGCCTGTCCCCATGTAAAACGTGCCCATACGGCGCCAGTCACAATGCCAAGCAAGCCGAACACAATACCTGCATTTACACTCTGTACCGCCTTAATATCGTTTTGGGGCGTACTGCTACGTAAGTATTTGATGCTGTGCCATACAGAGACGGTGAACAACACAATCATACTGAACCACATTGGCACATGAAAATAAAGATTTCTTATGCTTTGGTGCAATATCGGTAAAGCAGGTGCTGTTGTTAAAAATCCAGCAATAGTAGAATAAACTACTAATACTGCGCCCAAAATTTTCCACCAGGATTTATACATTTATTTTAGATTTTAAGGTGCGTTTCCATTGATAACCTTCTGAGGCAATCAGCAAAGACACAAGTTCAAAGGTAATAAAGCTTTATATATTTTATTTAATTATTATAAATACCGTTAATCGCGCCACAAGTAGGGGAACAGCAATAACGAGGAAGCAATAACCAGCACATTGATAGTGAGTAATATGGCAATTTCGTCTAAACTCACACTCCTGTCCAGCCCGTCAACTGCATTTCTGCTTAGCTTGATGAGCATACCAACAACGGGAATAATGACAGGAAAACTTAGTATTGCCATTAACATGCCACCATTACCAGCTTTAGAGGCTATGGCAGAAATCATGGTAAAAATTGTAGAAAAACTTATACTACCTAATATGACAGCTACGATATACAGGCCCATATCCTGGGGCAGGTAATCAAAAACCAAAGAATAAAATGCAAGGGCAATCAGTGTTACCAATAACATTAGGATCACATTATAGATAGTTTTTGACAGAATAAGGGCTATAGGGCTAGCTATGGTATAAATATAAAGTTGCCTGCCTTTGGTTTCCTGCAGAAAGCTTTTGGAAACCGTATTAATCGAAGCAAACAGCATAATAATCCAAAATACTACATTCCATGATGCTCCCTGTAACGTAACAAAAGAGAGAAAACAAACAAATATTGTAGAGACTACATAAAGAATTACCCCACTAAGCGCATATTTGGAACGCCACTCCAGCAGTAATTCTTTTCCAATTAAAAATTTGACTTCTTTTATTAATTGCATTTCATCGCAAATATAATTTTATGGTTGGTGATTTTCGGCCATTCTTTACATTTACAAACCAAATATGAATAATATTGTACTTGTATGATAAAAGAATTTTGTTCTGTTCTTCACACACCAATTGGTGAGCTTAGTATTTTGGCTGATTCTGCCGCAGTAGTTGAAGTCTCGTTTATGAAACCAGGTGATCCTTCCATGCAGGAATCTTCGATCAGCCATCATGCAGCGACTGAGTTACAAGCTTACTTTGATGGAACACTCAAGTGTTTTACATTCCCGCAGCAACAGGCAGGAACACCATTTCAGCAAAGTGTATGGCAGGCATTGCAAACAATACCTTATGGTACAACATTATCGTACGCTGCTTTATCTGTGCAAATGCAGCAACCAAAGGCAATCCGCGCAATTGCCGCTGCGAACGGAAGAAACGATCTTGCTATCATTATTCCCTGCCACCGGGTAATTGGCAGCAGCGGGAAATTAATAGGATATGCCGGCGAACTATGGCGTAAAAACTGGTTGTTAAACCATGAACGCGAAATTTCGCAGGAAGGCCAGCTGCTATTAAAGTTCTGATACAGTAATGGCCGTTCGCGGAACTTGTTTTTTCACCGTTATCAAAGCTAATGCCCCTGCCAGGATCACAAACCATCCCCATTTATATTTTACCATTCCGGCAGCCAGATTAATTAATTTGGTAAAATGCAAAAAGGTAAAATAGTTGTGCGACTTAAACCATACTGCCGCCAGGGTAAGAATAACCAGCACAATCGCTGCCCACCCGGCAGAACGCATCAATCGGGGCTTGTTTAGCAAAGCTCCGGTTAGTCCCATCAGAACTATCAAATAGAAAATAATTCCAAAGGATTTATCTATTCCAAAATAGTTCCAGTTACCAATAAAAGTAACATGCACCAAAGGGCACATCCCTCCTGCCGCCATCACTATGGCTCCGATCAAACCTTGGGGTCTCATTAAAAAATGATTTATTTTCCTGGATCTATACCCATTTTATCTGCAAAATGCGCACAGTAATCACGCAGATCTTCAATAATTAATTTTTCACCGGTAGCCTTCAGAAAACTATCGCCCATTGTCTGCAGCGTTTCATAGAAGAACCTCTTCATTTCATCAACGGGCATATCTTTAGTCCACAAATCAATTCTCATAGAGTTTTTGTAATTGTGGTCCCACAAAGCAAGCATCATAGACTTAACGGGAACTTTATCTTGTGTTTCGGCATCAGTAGACTCCCATAATAAGTTTTCAGGGACATTATTATCATCAAGCTCAACCGTTATTTTAATTTCTGCTGTTTTCATAAAGTATTAATAATTTTTTATCGGTTATGAAGCTATCATCAGCATAGTTATTGCTTTTTGCAAGCCGTATGCTTATGATGGTTTCATCAGTATTATTCATTTTTTTATCGGTTATGAAGCTATCATGAGCATATTTATTGCTTTTTGTAAGCTGCATGCTTATGATGGTTTCATTAGTTTTTTTACTGTATAAGTCCTTTCCAAAAAGTAGCCTGGATTACCTCAGGCAATGGTCATTTTCAAAATTACCGTTAAAGCAATTGTAAAAACTATAAAGGCGCATTCCACTACCCATAAATTGCGCAGCAAAGGTATAAACTTCCGGAAAATCAAGTCTGAAATGAATGCAATAATTGCAGCCAAAAAGCAGAGCCCGGTAACCAAGCCGCTCATCTGGTTTTGTACAGGCATTTTCTGTGCAGGGCTAACCAGTAAAAATACACCCATGACCAGGCAACCAGATGTAACTATATTTAGCGGGGTAAGTTTCAAGACTAGGTTTTTTTGAATTTTCTTTTTTTCCAGGCGGGCGTTTTATCCATTTTTTTCTTAGCCGCTGCCACTGCCGCTGCTGCAATTGCCGCAGCATGTTTTTTCTCGTGGAAAGCACCTTTAAAATCCGGATCATCCCTTCTCTTTTGGGTATCTACCTCTTTCGCGATATACTGACGTTCTTCGTAAGGGGTTTCTTCTACAAATACTTCTTCTGGCAGCGCAACCACCGGGATGCTCTGGCGCATTAGTTTTTCGATCTTTTTGATATAGTATTTTTCTGCTTCGGTACAGAAAGTGATGGCATCCCCTTTCGCATAGGCACGACCTGTACGGCCAATACGGTGTACATAGTCTTCTATAATAATAGGTACATCAAAATTGATAACATGGCTCACTTCAGCAACATCGATACCTCTTGAGGCAACATCTGTGGCAACCAGAACCCTTAGATTACCTTCTTTAAAAGCTGCAATAGAGTTGATCCTTGTATTTTGCCCTTTATTGGCATGAATTACACGTACCGCATCTGCACCAAAGCGGCGTTCAATAAAACTATGGATATTGTCTGCCACAGTTTTTGTCTTACAGAATATCATCAGTCTTTTAAAATCAACATCGTTTTTCAGCAGGTGCTGTAACAGATTAATCTTGGTTTTAAAGTTTGGCACCTCATACAATACCTGGGTAACCGTTTGCGCAGGTGTAGCCTGTTCACCAACTTCTATAATAGTTGGGTTCTTCAGAAAGTCACCAGCAATTTTGTGCACCAGCTCGCTCATTGTTGCAGAGAAAAGCAGGTTTTGTCTTCTGCGTGGTACAACTTCCAATATCCTGTGAATAGAACCAATAAAGCCCATATCCATCATTTTATCTGCTTCGTCAAGAACCAGGAATTTCAGGTACTGCGTATTAATATGGCCTGAAAGATAGATATCAAGAAAACGTCCGGGTGTAGCAATAATAATATCCACCCCGGCTTTTATCTGTTCAATTTGTGTTTTGGGACCGATTCCGCCAAAAACAACCACCGAACGAAGGTCTGTATATTTTGAAAATATTTTAACATGCTCCGCGATCTGCATGGCAAGTTCGCGTGTTGGCGCTAAAATTAACGCACGTGCGGCATCACCCTGAGCATACTTTAACTGCATTAAAATAGGCAAAACATAAGCGGCAGTTTTACCTGTTCCTGTTTCGGCGATACCAAAAATATCCTGTCCGGATAAAACCGGTGCAATTGCTTTTTCTTGTATTGGAGTAGCAACTGTAAACCCCGCATCAGCTACAGCATTTAAAATCTGTCTGTTAAGGTTAAACTCTTCGAATGTTTTCGACATTTTGCAAATATACTATAATCTCTATTAGCTAAGCGGAAAAACAAGCTAATCGCATTTTCCAATGAAATAACAATTTATTAATAGTCGCATTAAATACTATAGTACATCTTCTAATACCTAAAAGAACCTCCAACTGCATGAGGTGAAATGATTTTGTTAAAATTTTATAGCTTTGGCCATATGAACACCATCCTTATAAAAGCAGCAACCTTAGTAAACGAAGGCAATACATTTGTTGCAGACGTATTTATTAAAGACGGATTTATCGATGAGATCAGTCCTTCCATCAACAGAACGGCCAACCTGGAAATTAACGCCGAAGGGCTCCATCTTTTACCAGGTATGATCGATGATCAGGTACATTTCAGGGAACCAGGCCTTACGCATAAGGCTGATATCTTTTCCGAAAGCATGGCCGCAGTGGCCGGCGGGATTACCTCTTTCATGGAAATGCCCAACACTGTACCAAATACGCTTACCCAGGAACTGCTTAATGATAAATATGCCATTGCCTCAGAAATGTCGCTGGCTAATTATTCTTTTTTCATGGGTGCTTCCAACAATAACATAGAAGAGGTTTTAAAAACCGATCCTGCCAACGTATGTGGGATCAAGGTGTTCATGGGCTCTTCTACAGGGAATATGCTTGTAGATAATGCACAGGTACTGGAAAATATCTTTAGCCAGGCACCTATACTTGTAGCTACACACTGTGAAGATGAACAAACTATCCAGCATAACCTGGCTGCTTACAAAGAGAAATACGGGGAAAATATCACGATCGACATGCACCCTTTGATCCGCTCTGCAGAAGCCTGCTATATCTCCTCGTCTATGGCAGTATCGCTGGCCAAAAAATACAATACACGTTTGCATATCCTTCACATATCTACAGCCAGAGAAGTGGCTTTGTTTGATGCTGTTACACCGCTCAAAGATAAAAGGATTACGGCTGAGGCATGTGTACATCATTTATGGTTCGACGACCGTGATTATGCAGAAAAAGGCAACCTGATTAAATGGAACCCTGCAGTGAAATCTGAAGCTGATAAAAATGCAATTTTACAGGGGGTACTGGATAATCATATCGATATCATCGCAACAGACCATGCACCGCATACGAGCGAGGAAAAAGCATTACCGTATTTACAGGCACCGAGCGGTGGACCGCTGGTACAGCATGCTTTACCGGCGCTTCTGGAAATGTACCACAACGGAAAAATATCCCTGGAGAAAATTGTGGAGAAGACCGCACATAATGTTGCCACCTGCTTTCAGATAGACAGGCGTGGATATATCAGAGAAGGCTACTGGGCAGACCTTGTCTTGGTTGCACTAAACGACCCGGTTAAAGTAACCAGGGCAAATATCCTGTATAAATGCGGATGGTCGCCCTTTGAAGGGCAAACCTTCAAGGCAGACATCACCCATACTTTTGTTTCCGGAAACCTTGCGTATCAGAAAGGAAAGTTCATGACGAATGAAACCGGGAAGAGATTAGCTTTTAAGAGATAGTATGATGTGGAAAATTAGCTAGATTGATGAACCCTCAGGTTAGAACCAAACTAAGGAAGACTGCAATTTTATGCGGTCTTTCCCTCCTTATCTTCCTTTTCGGGCTGAGCAGTACAGCAGTAGAGAGGTTTTACTCTGACGGGTTATACCAGGTTACTTCGGTTATACAGCGTGCAATCAGTTCTGTATTTCCTTTTACAGCGGGAGACTTTCTTTATGCTGCACTAGTGTTATACTGTGTCTGGTGGGCCATCCGGTGCATTAAAACAGTCATGAAAAAAGATAGGAAAAGAATTTACCTGAAAATTATTCCTATACAGCTATTCAACTTTACACTGCTCCTGTATATCATTTTTAAGTTATTATGGGGGCTTAACTACTCCAGGCCTTCGATCACAGGACGGTTAGCCATCAGTGACGAGAAATACAACAACCAGCAGCTGGTCTCATTGGGCGACTTTCTGATTACCCGGGTAAATGCGTTGAACAGGCAAATGGTCCGCAACCATAGCAAAAAAATATACACCATCAAACAACTGGAAAGCGGATCTAAACTGGCATACGATAAGCTTGCAAAAATTAACCCGTTTTTCAGCTACTCCATACCGGCCGTCAAACCAGTATTATTTAGCTGGCTGATTTCCAAAATTGGTATTGAAGGTTATTACTGCCCACCCTCAGGCGAAGCCAATGTCAACATGCGGATTCCTGCTGCAGGTTTACCATTTGTAACCAGCCACGAGATTTCCCATCAACTGGGCGTGGCACGGGAAGACGAAGCTAACCTTATCGGTTACCTGGTTAGCATCAACAGTACAGATCCTAATTTTCAATATGCTGGTTATTATGAAATCCTCCGCAGCGTACTTTTCGAAATACGTATCAAATCGCCAGAAGACTTTGCGTTACTTTATAAAAAGATAAATAGCGGCACCGTGGCAGATTTTAAGCAAGAGCGCGAGTTCTGGAGCAAATACAACGGGGATATGTCTGCTTATATGAATACGGCATTAGACAACTTTCTAAAGATTAATAATCAGAAAAAAGGAACTGACAGTTACCAGGATATCGTTCTTTGGGTATTTAATCTGCATCAGGCAGAGCTAACTTCGCATAAGGGAAAAAAATCGGTGCTTGCACCTATATTTTAATTACCACCCGCTCAGCACTTCTGTATAATTTTACGAAAATGAAACGATTTTTCATTTTCCCTCTATTGGTACTGTTGCCGCTCAGTGCTGGCTCCTGGGGTTTCTTTGCCCATATGCGGATCAACCAGCTTGCGGTATTTACCCTTCCTGCAGGCATCAACAGGTTTTATAAGGCAAATAGCCAGTATATTACTGAACATGCCACTGATCCTGATAAAAGACGATATGCTGATACGGCAGAGGCACCAAGGCATTATCTTGACGCAGAGCTTTATGAGCAAAACATAGATAGCATACCAAGGAAATGGGAAAATGCAGTAAAGAAATACGGACTGGCTAAACTGTATAAAAATGGTATCCTGCCCTGGCAGATTCAGCGTACTTACTATAAACTGGTCAATGCATTTAAGCAGCACGATTCTTTAAGACTGATGATCCACTCTGCCTATCTGGGCCATTACCTGGCCGATGCCCATGTTCCACTGCATACCACAGCTAACCATAACGGACAGCTTACCAACCAGGCCGGCATTCATGGGTTCTGGGAAAGCCGGCTTCCGGAACTATTTTCAGAAAATTATAATTTTCTGGTAGGCAAGGCTGTTTATATTCATGATCCCCTGAAAGAGGCATGGAAAATTATCAGCCATTCACATGGATTAGTAGATAGTGTATTAACATTAGAAAAACAGCTCAGCAATACCTTTCCCAGGTATCGCAAATACAGTTACTCCAAAAGGAAAGGCATATTAACCAAACAGTATTCACTTGAATACTCAAGGGATTATCATGTACAGATGAACCATATGGTAGAAAAGCAAATGCGTGCCTCAACTTTAGCTATTGGTTCTTTCTGGTTTTCCGCATGGGTAGATGCCGGTCAGCCCACCCTCGAAAATATGGTCCGCAGCAAGCCAGACTCATCTGATATCCTTAATGAGAAAGAAATTAATGCAAAATACCGAACAGGAAAAATTATAGGAAGAGAAAACTAGCTTTCTATTACCTTTTTTGATTTAAACATAGATTTTACCGCAGCAAATATTACCGGAGCAAAAGTAACAACGGCAATAAACAGGATCACTACAGAGAAATTCTCTTTAATAATAGGAATCTGGCCCAGTAAGAACCCACCGAATAATAAACTCGCTATCCAGGCTATTCCGCCAACTATGTTAAAGTAAGTAAATTTTCCAAAAGGCATTTTAGCTACTCCGGCTACAAAAGGGGCTATCGTTCTGATAATAGGTAAAAAACGACTGAAGATAATCGCCTTACCGCCATGTTTCTCAAAAAACAAATGGGATTTATTATAGTATTCTAATTTTAGGATCTTGTTGCTTTCTTTGAATACTGCTACACCAAAATAACTACCCAGCCTATAGTTTAAGCTATTGCCGAGAATTCCGGCAGCGGTAAGTAACAGGAACATCAGCCAGATATTCAGGTTAGTATTTCCTGTAGCAATTAATGCACCAACGGCAAACAACATCGAATCACCCGGTAAAAAAGGGGTTACAACAAAACCGGTTTCTGCAAAAATGATCAGGAATAAAATCAGGTAAGTCCACGTTTGATAATTATTAACGAGTTTCACCAACTCTACATCTGTATGTAGTATAAATTGTATCAGGCTATTTAGAAAGTCCATGGGCAGATAATAAAAAAGCGTCATTATGATCAGACTAAAACAGCCGTACACAATGACGCTCAAAGGTATGTATTTTTAATTAGTTATAATTGTTAAGCATAACTGGCATAACCAGCATTAATACGTCTTCATTTTCGTCGTTCGTTTGCGGAATTAACAAACCTGCACGGTTCGGGGTAGACAGTTCCAGTGTAACTTCTTCTCCGCTCAGGTTACCCAGCATTTCAATCAGGAAACGTGCATTAAAGCCTATCTCCAGGTCTTCACCTTCATAATGACAGCTTAAACGTTCATGTGCCTCGTTTGCAAAATCAAGATCTTCGGATGAGATATTCAGCTCGCTTCCGTTGATTTTTAATCTTACCTGGTGTGTAGTTTTATTAGCAAAAATTACCACACGGCGTAAAGTATTCAGAAACAAAGCCCTGTCGATTACTAATTTATTTGGGTTGTTGGCAGGAATAACTGCTTCATAATCCGGGTAACGCTCATCAATAAGCCGGCATACCAGGTTAATATTTTCGAACTTGAAAAAAGCACTTGTTGCATTGTAGTCAACAGAAACATTGATATCAGTTGAAGGTAAAGCTGCTTTTAATAATGTCAGTGCTTTTTTGGGAAGGATGAAGGAAGCTGTTTTATCAGCTTTGCTGTCCATTCTTCTGTATCTTACCAATTTATGTGCATCTGTGGCTACAAAAGTAATAAACTGGTCAGACAGCTGGCAGTAAACACCAGTCATAGCCGGACGAAGTTCATCGCTGCTCACTGCAAAAATAGTTTTAGTAATAGCTTCTGTTAATACAGAAGCAGGAAGATTTACTGAAGAGGCATTTTCTACTACGGGAATTTTAGGGAAATCGTCTCCGTTTTCTCCACTAAGCTTATACTTTCCGTCTCCTGCGCTAATTTCAATAGAGAAAGTAGCATCATCGATATTAAATGAGATAGGCTGATCAGGAAGGGTTTTCAAAGTATCTAACAGAATTCTTGCTGGCACGGCTACTTTTCCGCCTTCTTTAGATTCAACAGGCAAAGAGGTTGTCATGCTGGTCTGCAAATCAGTCGCAGAAATCGTTAAACTTCCGTCCTTAATCTCGAAAAGAAAATTTTCCAGTATCGGCAAAACAGTACTGCTGCTTGATGCACCATTGACCGTCTGTAAATGTTTTAAAAGCGTTGATGTGGATACAATAAATCTCATAGTTTGATCTTGTCAGTTTTCAAAAATATAAAAATTACCTTGCATACTTATACTTGCGGTAATAATGTTGAAAAATTGCGAACGATATTAACAGCAATAATGGTATAATCAGGTTAATCAGCTGCCATTTTGTTTTTTCTCCCCGTATGAGTTGCTTATCCAACAACCTGATACTAACCTGTTTATTTCTCAGCTCCATTAAATTATCATCTGAAGACAAATAATCGGCAATGTTTAACAATAAGGCTTTATTTCCAAAGGTTCTTTGCGTATACCGGTCGAACCCAAGCGGAAAGACAGATCCATCCCTGCCACTCACCTGGTTTCTGAAGATATCACCGTCCCCGATCACCAACATTTTAGTCTTTTTGCCAGTGGCATGAACCTGGAAGTTTTCCGTTATTCCCGGAGGAACAGCACGGTTCAAAAAAACCGAAGGGAAAGCCCCCTCCAGCAATACAGCTGCATTTTGGGGAGGATGTGCATAGGCGCGCTGGTCTGGTGCCTGTGCGATAGTCTGTAACGACAATAGCTTTGGCGTACTGTAAGAAAGGTTAAAAGCAGAACTGCGAAGGATTACCGTTTTGCGGATCCCCTTTACCCCGATGGTATCTACGCTACTTAAAAATTCTGTACGTATGCCATCAATATTTTTTACCAGGCTTAGGGAAGTATCCGGAATAAGTACCGGATAATAAATCCATGGGGCCATTTGTATGTCTTTTTGCTGCCCCCCGCCCATCGCTACCGGGATCTCTGCACAATTGAGATCGGTGACCAGATTATAGTTGATCCTTGCACCATACATAAACAGCATATCGTCGAGATTCAGCTTGTTATTAAATGCGAGCTGCTCACCAGATCCCTGCAGGCTGTCCAGGTCTGCACTTACCTGGTCGATACTCCACACTACCCTTCCGCCGTTCATCACAAAATAATTGATCTTGTATTTTACCGCTTCAGAAAATTCTTTCTGTGGCTTGGTTACAAATAATATTTTTAGCTTGTCTAAACCTTCTTTACTAATCAGGTTAAGGTCTACCCTGCCTACTTCATAACTATCAGACAAGGCTTTCATGGCATCACTCAGGTAAACATCTGCCGGTTCACCATTGCCCTCGGTAAAACCAATTCTTGGATTGTTGCCCGTGGTAACCTTTTTTATAGCCAAACTGAACACATATTCCAGGTTCTGTATCGAGTTATTGATATTTTCTTCATACCCCCCTGCAGCATTGAGTGTCTGGAGCAGTTTTACCGGAACCTGTTTATTGCCACACTGTACGATGGCCATCGGAAATATATTTTTTTGCGTAAATCCGCCCTCATTTTTAAGATTGAGGGCGGTTGGCTCAATACCGATCTCATACAGATGCTGCAGCACGGTATCCTGCTCCTGCTGCCCTAACCCATCCAGAGGATCAGTGAAAACAACCTTGATTTTTACAGTAGCACTTGCCTTATAATCATTGAGTAAATCTGCCGTAGCCCGCTGCAGCCTTTTAAACGCTGAGGGCAGCTCACCATTTAAAAATACAGTAATATTAATTTCCGCACCGGCTTTTTCTAAAACATCTTTCGTTTTAGGGTGCAGGGTAAATCTCTTTTCGCGTGTAAAATCGAACCTCGTATAGATAAATTGAGCAGCAATATTTAGCAGTACCAGCACGGCAGCAAAAAGTAAGACCTTAAGCAAGCTATTCTTACTAACAGCTACCATTTTCTACCTCCGATCACCAGCCTGGTTAATCCCAGAAACAACAGGATAAATGAAATAAAATAGACCATGTCCCGGGTATCCAGAACCCCTCTGCTCATCGACTGAAAGTGTTCGTTTACACTCAGCCATAAAAATATATCTTCAAGTAATGTTGCAGCGAATACCTTTGCTAAGGCATCGAAACCACTATAAGCAATAAATGAAAGGAATACTGCTACAGCAAAAGCGATTACCTGGTTTTTTGTAACTGAAGATGAAAATATGCCAATTGCAGCAAAAGCACTACCTAATAATAACAAACCGATATAAGACCCTGCTACTGCACCGCCATCGATATTTCCTTTTGGCATTCCAAGTGCTGATACTGAATAATAATAAAGCAACGTTGGTACCAGCGCAAATACCACGAGGGTAAAGCATGCAAAATATTTTGCCAGCAAAATCTGCCAGTCGCTCAGTGGCCTGCTTGCCAGCAGCACATACGTACCTTCACGCCGTTCTTCTGCAAAAGACCTCATTGTAATGGCAGGGATCAGAAACATAAATAAAAATGGGGCGAGACTGAAAAATCCATTCAGTTCTGCATAACCATAACTTAAAATTGAAGTGTCTGGAAAGAACCAAAGGAGCAATCCCGAAACCAGTAAAAACACACCAATGGTGATATAAGCCATTAATGAATTTAGTAAACTAAATAATTCGCGTTTAAATACTGCGTACATGAAAAATTATAATGATGCCTAAGTTAGTAAATATCAGTAAAACGGAACTATTGGAATCGACATAAAAAAACAGGCAGCCCGCAATAGGCTGCCTGTTCGTTATATTTTCATTGCGTATGGTTCTATAAACCGAAATTGTAAGCTAATCTCAGACCAAAGAATCTTAACGTTCCATTATCTGACCATGCTTCATAC
>Ga0247814_10001317_pt1 | contig 14770 bp, 16 predicted proteins | sample UWRJL179409R1_FD_179947 | JGI IMG/M metagenome (GOLD analysis project Ga0247814, IMG submission 179947) | Plant litter microbial communities from Arlington Agricultural Research Station in Wisconsin, United States - UWRJ-L179-409R-1 | ecosystem: Environmental > Terrestrial > Plant litter >...
TTCCTGGGAAGATTATATGTTAGGACACGAGACTTCCAATGATAATATTAATCTAGGATTGCATGAATTTGCTCATGCATTGCATTTTCATTGTTTGAAGAGTAATGATCCTAGTGCAGTTATCTTTTATGATGAGTTTAATAAAAGTATGCAATATTATAATGATGAATTACTGAATAATGAATTACGTTCTAAGGGCTATTTCAGGTTGTATGCTTATCAAAATCAATTCGAATTTTTAGCTGTAATTCTGGAGCATTTTTTTGAGACACCCGCTATTTTTGAAAAGCAGCATCCGGAATTATTTAAAATTATTGGAAAGATGATTAATTTTGAAGAAAAGGTTTTAAAATAAAAAAGTCCCAATTAAGGGACTTTTCTAGTTTTTTTATAATGATGTGATTTTCTTTAAATCGGCTACTGTTGCAATTGGATCGGCTGCGCCAAAAACATAACTTCCAGCTACCAGAACATCAGCTCCAGCTTCGACTAACTGAGCAGCATTTTTATTAGTAACCCCGCCGTCAATTTCGATAAGTGTTGAAGCTCCTTTTTTATTAATTAAAGCTTTTAGTTTTCTGATTTTATCGTAAGTGTTTTCAATAAAAGATTGTCCTCCAAAACCAGGATTCACACTCATGATACAAACCAGGTCAATGTCATTAATTACATCTTCTAATAAATCAACATTGGTATGTGGATTCAAAGCTACTCCCGCTTTCATTCCTTCGGCTTTAATAGCCTGAAGCGTTCTGTGTAAGTGAGTTGTTGCTTCGAGATGAACCGTAAGTACATCAGCTCCTAGTTTTTTGAAAGTTGAAATGTATCTGTCAGGATCAACAATCATCAAGTGGACATCGATAGTTTTTGTTGCATGTCTTTTAATTGCTTCTAAAACTGGCATTCCAAAAGAAATATTAGGAACAAAAACGCCATCCATGATGTCAATGTGAAACCAGTCTGCATCACTAGTATTAATCATTTTGATGTCACGTTCTAGATTAGCAAAATCAGCTGCTAATACTGATGGAGCAATAAGTGTATTTTTCATTATGGTTGTGTTGTGTATGATTTTTTTGCAAAGGTACAAAATCAAATTAGAAATTATGTTTTCTTGATGGAGCAGTTTTTTTGCATAATGAATAGGGAAATCAAGTTATGATTATTGCCTAAAAAAAACTCCAGTGTTGAACTGGAGTTTTAAGATATTAATTATAGGATTAACCTAAATACGTTTTTAAGATTTTACTTCTTGAAGTATGTTTTAATCTACGGATTGCTTTTTCTTTAATTTGACGAACACGCTCACGGGTTAAATCGAAAGTTTCTCCAATTTCTTCTAAAGTCATTGGGTGTTGATCGCCAAGACCAAAATACAAACGAACAACATCAGCCTCACGTGGAGTTAATGTTTCTAATGAACGCTCAATTTCAGTACGTAATGATTCGTGGATTAATTCTCTGTCTGGATTTGGAGATTCACCTGAACGCAATACGTCATAAAGGTTAGAATCTTCTCCTTCAACAAGAGGTGCATCCATAGATAAATGACGACCAGAGTTTTTCATAGACTCTTTTACATCATTTACTGTCATGTCTAGTTCTTTTGCAATTTCCTCAGCAGAAGGTGGACGCTCATTAGATTGCTCTAATAAGGCATACATTTTGTTGATTTTATTGATAGAACCAATTTTATTTAAAGGCAAACGTACAATACGAGATTGTTCTGCTAAAGCCTGAAGAATCGATTGACGAATCCACCAAACTGCATACGAAATGAATTTGAAACCACGAGTTTCATCAAAACGTTGAGCTGCTTTAATTAAACCTAAGTTTCCTTCGTTAATTAAATCTGGAAGTGTTAATCCTTGGTTTTGATATTGCTTTGCTACCGAAACAACGAAACGTAAATTGGCTTTCGTCAATTTTTCAAGAGCTCTTTGATCTCCAGCTTTGATCCGTTGTGCCAATTCTACTTCTTCGTCAGCAGTAATAAGGTCAACTTTTCCAATTTCTTGTAAATATTTGTCTAATGAAGCAGTTTCACGATTGGTAACCTGCTTGGTGATTTTAAGTTGTCTCATGATGTTGTTGTCCCAATTTTTATAGTGTACAAATGATTATACGGATGGACTAGATAAAAAGTTACAATATTTTGAAAATAATTTATCTAATTTTAATATTAGGGCCTTTTTTAGATCTTTTGTTGTTTGTTTATAAGGTATTAAGCTGTGTTCTTTACTTGTTAATTTTTTTTATTGTGATTGTGTTTTGTGTTTTAAAGTTGATTATATTTATTCATTAATCTTAAAATTATTAAACTATGAAAAATGTAATTTTATTTTGTTTCCTTTTGGTTTTTTCTGGTTCATTTTATGCTCAGAATAATACCATTACAGTTGTAAAAGAGAAAAAGGAAAGAGTAATTGTCGAAAAGAAAAAAGCAGATAAAGAGGCTAAGGAAAAAGCAGCAGCTGCGGCAGATAAGAAAAAGAAACTTGCGGAAGAAGCTAAAGCAAAAAAAGAAGCCGCTGAAAAGAAAAAATCAGACTTGACTAGCGATGCTAAAAAAGAAGTGACTTCTAAAAAGCAAACCGTAACTAATGTTGCTACTAAAAAAACGGTAACAGCTAAGCAAAAAGTTACGGTAACTAAAGATAAAGTTACTGGGACTTATAATGGAAATAAGGTATATACTGGTCCAAAAGGAGGGAAGTATTACATTAACAAAAATGGAAATAAAACTTATCTGGATCAAAAATAATCATATTATATAATAAGTATATGAAAATCTAAATTTTGGTTATGATTTTTAAAAGCGTCTTGTTTCAATTAAACAAGACGCTTTTTTAATGCTTACTTTTTTAGAAACTTAGAAAGAATTCCAAAAGCACCTCTTATAAAAGTTGCGCTTGTAAGTACTTTTAAAACTGATTTACCTACAACTTCTGTAGTGCTTGGTTCTTGTCTTGTAGAAGTTCTGGTTTGTGATGCTTTGTTCTCGGCTTCTTTAGTACTCTCTTTTTCAATTTGAGCAATTTTTTTGTTCAGCATTTCGTAAGCACTTTCGCGATCAATATTTTCACTGTATTTTTTTACCAGTTTAGATTTGGTATTGATTTCTTGAATTTCGCTTTCAGTTAAAACATCCATTCTGCTCATAGGAGATCTTAGCGTTGTTGCTGCTAATGGAGTTGGAATCCCTTTTTCATTCAAAGCGGTTACTAAAGCTTCTCCTATTCCTAAACTGGTTAGTATTTCACTAGTGTTGTAAAATTCTGAACTTGGATAATTGTCAGCTGTTTGTTTTATGGCTTGTCTGTCATTAGCTGTAAAAGCTCTTAATGCATGTTGGATTTTAAGACCTAGCTGCGCTAATATTCCGCTGGGAACGTCCATTGGATTTTGGGTGATAAAGTAAATTCCAATTCCTTTAGAGCGGATTAATTTTACGATAGTTTCAATTTGTTCCAATAATGCTTTGCTGGCTTCTTTGAAGATTAAATGAGCTTCATCAATAAAAATGACTAATTCAGGTTGGTCAGCATCTCCTTTTTCAGGCATTTGTTGGTAGATTTCGGCAAGTAAACTCAACATGAAAGTAGAGAATAATTTTGGCTTGTCCTGAATGTCAGTCAAGCGAAGAATGTTTACATAGCCTTTTCCGTTTTCGTCAATTCGCATTAAATCATCAATGTCAAATGACATTTCTCCAAAAAAGAGTTCAGCTCCTTGTTGTTCTAATTCGATTATCTTTCTCAGAATAATTCCAGTTGTTGAAGTAGATATTTTGCCATAACTGGATGTGATTTCTTCTTTTCCTTCCTCGGTAATATAATTAATGACTTTTTTAAAATCTTTTAAATCAAGTAACGGCATTTTGTTGTCATCACAATATTTGAATATAATGGATACAACACCAGCTTGAGTATCATTTAAATCAAGTATTCGGGAAAATAATACAGGACCAAATTCAGAGACTGTGGCTCGCAAGCGTACACCACTTTGCTCTGATAAACTTAAGAGTTCTACTGGGAAACTTGCGGTTTGATATGGAATATTGATTTTTTGATGCCTTTCGGTTATAAAGGATTTTTCTTCTCCTTCTTTTGCAATACCACTAAAATCACCTTTAATATCCATCATTAAAACAGGAATTCCAAAAGAAGATAATTGCTCCGATAATACCTGAATGGTCTTGGTTTTTCCCGTTCCGGTTGCTCCGGCTATCAATCCGTGTCTATTTAATGTCTTTAAAGGAATTTTTACATGGGCGTTATTTAGAGTTTCACCATCTAAAATAGCTCCTCCTAGTAAGATGCTCTCTCCTTTTGATTGGTATCCCTGTGTAATATGTTCGGTGAATTTTTCGCTCTTATTCATAATAAATGCGGTTGTTTTGAGGTTTGCTAATTATGTTATTAATGTTTTTTCGGACATATAAATTAATATTTACTGTAATTTTAAGCCTTTTTTTTTGTTAAATATCGAAAAAAAAGATTTTTTACTCCAAATAATCAGATGTTGAAATATTGATGTATAAAATCACAATTTAATAAATTTTTTTGTCAATATCTTTGATTTTTTATGATGAAATTGATAAAAAAACAATGTTAATGTTTTTTAAACATCAATTTACAATTGATTAATTTGAATATAATGAAAAAAAATTTTTTTATTTCAACTAAACATATAAATTTGCGGAACTACAAGTTAATTATAACTATAATAAATTATTTAAAACTATTAAAATTTAAAAAAAAATGGCAAACGTTAAAAAAGAAAGCAGTTCAAAAGGAGGAGGAATGATTTCAGGAATCATTATTGTTTTATGTGTGGCGGTGGGAGTTGTGATTTGGAAATTTGTGATGGGAGCACCTGCAAACTTTGAAGGAGGAAATCCAGAAACAGGTCACCCGATTAATACATTAGGTCAGGTTTATAAAGGAGGACTTATTGTACCAGTTTTATTAGGTATGTTATTAATGGTTATTGTATTCTCTATTGAAAGATATTTCGTAATTACTAAAGCGGCTGGAAAAGGAAATTTAGATACTTTTATGACAAATGTTCAGGCAAGCATTAAAGGTGGGCATATTGATGAAGCTATTGCTGCTTGTGACAAACAACAAGGTTCAGTTGCAAATGCAATTAAATCAGCGTTAGTTAAATATCAGGATGTTAAAAAAGAAGGATTCAACAGTGAAGAAGCTTCTGAAGTAATCCATAAAGAAATTGAAGAGGTAACTTCTCTTGAAATGCCAATGTTAGAGAAAAACATGACTATTATTTCTTCTTTAGTATCTTTAGGTACACTTGGAGGTTTATTAGGAACAGTATCTGGTATGATTAAAGCGTTTGGTGCATTAGCTTCTGCTGGAACTCCAGATCAGGCTGCACTTGCAACAGGTATCTCTGAAGCACTTATCAATACTGCAACAGGTATCTCTACTTCTATCTTAGCTATTGTTGCTTACAACTTCTTTACTGCAAAAATTGATGATTTGACTTACTCTATTGATGAGGCAGGTACTACAATCGTTAATACTTACAGAAAATTCAGAGGAAGCTTGAAACAATAATCATTTTTGATATACTTTTTTGTATCAAAATAAAAAACAAAAAGAATGGCTAAAATAAAAATGAAAAAGAAGGCCACATCGACAGATATGACTGCCATGTGTGATGTTGCGTTCCTTTTGCTTACCTTCTTTATTTTGACAGCTACAGCTAAAGTTCCTGAGGCAATGCCTGTGGATACTCCAGCTTCAACTGTACAAACAAAATTGCCTGAATCTGATTTGGCAACCGTTATAATTGGTAAGGAAGACGGAAAAAATAAAGTGTTCTTTGATTTAAAAGGAAAAGATGTTCGTAAAAGAGCGCTTGAGTTGATGGGAGAAAAGTACAATGTACAATTCTCTGAAGAAGATAAAACGAAGTTTTCTTTAATGACTGATTTTGGAGTTCCAATTCAAAATCTTAAACAAATCATTGATATGAAAGCTGCTGATCGTGTGAAAGCAAATCAACCAGGTGTTCCAATGGACTCACTAGATAATCAATTGAAAGAGTGGATTTATAATTCTCGTATCGCTAATAATGAATATAATAATTCTATTAATAGTAAACAGGAATTGCAAATAGCTATTAAAGGAGATGCTAAAGAAGAATATCCTGTTATTAAAAAAGTAATGGATATTTTACAAGATCAACACATTAACTCTTTTAGTTTGATTACTGGGTTAAGAGGAAAAGATTTTTAATAAATAAAAAGATACTAAAATGGCTGAATTAAATACCGGCGACGGCGGTGGTGGTAAAGGCGGCAAAGTAAGAAGTAAAAAACAAAATTCGAAGGTAGATTTAACTGCCATGGTGGATTTGGCCTTCTTGCTAATTACTTTCTTTATGCTTACTACCTCGTTGTCAAAACCTCAATCGATGAGTTTAGGTTTGCCAGATAAAGATCCAAAGGATAAAACCGAGGATGTGAAGGTTGATGAAAATCGTACGATGACTGTGGTTTTAGGAGAAAATGATAAAATGTTTTATTACATGGGAATTATCAATACTCCTATGACTCCAAAAGTTATTGCTTATGGTAAAGATGGAATACGTAAAGAGTTGCTTAAAAGAAAAAAAGAAGTTCTTGCCTATTCTACAGCTAAAGGAAAACCTGATCAGGGAATGATTGTAATTATTAAACCGGGTAAAAAATCAACATACAAAAACGTTGTTGATATTCTGGATGAAATGGCTATATCTTCAATTCCTACCTATACAATCGTGAATGATTTTTTGCCTGAGGAACAAAAATTGTTAGACGGAAAATAAGAGCAATCTTGTTTTCTTAATAACCTAATAATTAAGAAAAATGAAATTAGATATATTAAAAAATTCATGGGTTGATATCGTTTTCGAAGGGCGTAATAAACTCTATGGTGCTTATGATTTAAGAAAATCTAGCGGCAAGACTTCAACAAAAGCACTTATTATTGGTGCAATCTTTTTTAGTTTAGCAGTTAGTGCTCCTCTTATCATTAGTTTGATTCCTAAATCGCAAGATGAGGAGGATTTAACAATCAGAGAAGTTAAGCTTACAAACGTAAAGTTACCTCCTAAGAAAGTGGAACCACCTAAATTGAATGCACCACCACCACCACCACCACCACCTGCAATAGATCAGGTGAAGTTTGTTAAACCGGTTGTGGCAAAAGCAGAAGAAGTAACTGAAGAGCCGCCTAAAATTGTAGATTTAAAGGATAAGAAAACAGGAACTGAAACGATTAAAGGTGATCCGGATGCAGTGTTAACTGTAGCTCCTGCCGGTACTGGTCCTAAGACTAGTCAGGTAGTGGAAGAATCTGATGATCAGGTTTATAATACTGCAGGTATCGAAGTAAAACCTGAATTCCCGGGTGGTATGGATAAATTTTACTCTTTTGTGGGTAAAAACTACCGTACTCCAGAAGAGGAAGGTTTGAAAGGAAAGGTTTATGTTACTTTTGTTGTTGAAAAAGATGGTTCGTTAACAGATATTAAAGTTTTAAGAGATATTGGTTACGGAACAGGAAAAGAAGCTATAAGAGTGTTACAAAAATCTCCAAGATGGAATCCTGGTATTCAAAATGGAAAGCCAGTTAGGGTTCTTTACTCTTTACCAATCAGTATAACTTCAGGAGACTAATGTTGAAAGAAATTATTACAAATATGAAGAAGAAATCGCTTAAAGAGCGATTTCTTCTCGTTATAGGCATTTTGTTTTTTATGCTTTACTTTGCTCTTGGGGTAATTGTTATATTTATGGTTGATTTCCCAATTGAAATGCCAATGAATTATCGAATTGCTTTCGGGGTGCTGTTGATAGTGTATGCTTTTATTCGTTGTTGGAGAATTATTAAGGATAATAAAGAATAGTTATGAAAAAAATAATTTTGTTGTTTTCGGTATTTTTCATTTTTGGAATCGGAATTTTTGTTTCTTGTAAACAGTCGGATTCGGAAAAGGATAAAGAGTCTATTATTAAAGGTATAGCAACTTTGTTAGTTGATGAAACGATAAAGCCAATAATTGAAGATCAGATAGCTGTTTTTGAAAGTACTTATGATGCCAAAATTGTTTTAGATGCTAAATCTGAAAAAGAAGTTATTCAAACTTTGATAAAGGACAGTACGGGCTTAGTGGTTTTGTCAAGACCTTTGAATTCAGATGAGATTAAGTTTTTTGGACAATTTAAAATTAAACCTAAAACAACTAAATTCGCTACAGACGCTATTGCTTTAATTTCGAATAAAAAAGATACCGATACTCTAATTGCAATGAAAGATGTAGTTGCTTTTTTGAAAGGACAACCGCAAACAAAGATAAAAGGTTTGGTGTTTGATAATCCAAATTCAAGTACAGTTCGCTATTTTACTGCTCTTGCAGGTGTGAAGGAAGTTCCTAAAGAGGGAGTTTATTCTTTTAAATCGAATGAAGAAGTAGTTAAATTTGTTGCTGAAAATGATGGTATGATAGGTGTTATTGGTATCAATTGGTTATTACAGCCTACAGTTGGTATTAAGGATTATTTAACTAATATTAACGTCTTAAGTGTACAAGGTTTAAATAAAAATTCTTATTTTGCGCCTACTCAAAACAATCTGGCAGAAGGAACTTATCCTTTGGCACGTGATTTGTTTATTATTAATTGTCAGGGATATTCAGGATTAGGAATGGGTTTTGCCTCATTTTTAGCTGGAGAAATTGGACAAAGAATCATTTTGAAATCAGGAATGTTGCCTAAAGATATGCCAGGTAGAAAGATTTTGATAAAAAGTAGATTGAAATAATAAGGAGTAAAGAAAAAATGAAAATGAATAAATTAAATAAAACTACAATGAACAATTTTAAAATTTTAAGTGTTGCACTTTTTGCTTCAGCTTCTGTGGTAAACGCACAGGATATTAATGAAGTAAAGAAACAAATTGATGCTGAGCAATATCAAAAAGCTAAAACATCTTTAAAATCGATAATTAAATCTAATCCTTCAGAAGGTAAAGCTTTTTTTCTTTTGGGAAATATATATTTGAATCAGTCTGTAATTGATTCTGCGGGTATTACTTATAATGAAGGTTTGAAAGCTAAAAATGATGCTCATTTTAACCAAATCGGATTAGGGCAAATTGACTTAGAAAAGAAAGATGTAGCTGCTGCAAAGGCAAAATTTGACATCGCAAAAAATCAAGCCCGTAAAAAAGATTTTGAGGAGTATGTGTATATAGCTAGAGCTTACATGAATAATTCTAATCCTGATTATAAAGCAGCTCTTGCGGCTTTAGAACTTGCAAAAGAAAAAAATGCTGCTGAGCCACAAGTTCTTTTGGCATTAGGAGATGCTTTTTATGGTGATAAAAATCAAAACGAAGCTTTCTCGGCTTACCGTAATGCTTTCCAGGCAGACAACAGTTTAATTAGAGCAAAAGTTCAATTAGGAGTTTTACTAAAAGGAGCAAAAGCGTATAAAGAAGCTGTAGCAGCTTACAATGAAGTAATTGCTTTAAGTCCAAATTATGGTCCAGTTTACAGAGAGTTAGCTGAAACATATTACTATTGGGCGTTAAATGTTCCTGGACGTTATGATGAATATATGAAACAAGCTTTGTCATATTATGAAAAATATATGACAATGACAGATTATTCATTAGCTTCTCGTATGCGTCATGCTGATTTCTTGATTTTGGCTAAAGATTATAAGGCTTTAGAAGTTGAAGCTAATAAAATGAAAGAATTGGATAAAGTAAATCCAAGAATCATGAGATATTTAGGGTATGCTGCTTATGAGAATGGGCATATTGATGAAGCTATTGCTTCTTTGCAACAATTTATCGATAATCCTAATAACAAAGTAATTTCATTAGATTATTTATATTTAGGTCAGGCTAAAATTAAAAAAGGAACAAGTGCAGATGGAGCTACTATCGACCCAGTTTTGTTTGCAGAAGGAACTGAATTAATTAAAAAAGCAGTTGAACTTGAAAAGTCTGTTGCAGCTGATCTTAGTGATTTAGGAAAAGAATTATATGGTAAAAAACTGTATAATGAAGCAGCAACTATTTTTGAAATTGCTGTAACTGATCCTGAGTCTAAAAATTATTTACTTGATAATTTCTATTTAGGTACTTCTATTTATTTTGCTAATGGAACTTTACCTGAGGGGCAAAAAGCGGATCCAATTGCTTTACAAAAAGCAGATACGGCTTTAGGAAATCTAATTACAGGTTCTCCATCTACTTTAGATGCTTACATTTATAGAGCTAGAGTAAACAGTTTGGCAGATAAACCAGCAATGATGATTCAGTATTATGAAGAGTTTATAAAAGTTGCAACTGCAGCTGGAGCTGAAGAGTTAGCTAAATCTTCTACTAAAGCAAAATTAGTTGAAGCTTATAATACTATTGCTGCTAATTCTGACAAAGTAAAAGCAAAAGAGTATTACACTAAAACATTAGAAATTGATCCAACTAATAAGTTTGCTACTCAATCTTTACAAGCTTTAAAATAGAATTTTAGATTACATAGAAAAGCCGATAATTTTAAAATTATCGGCTTTTTTATTTAAATTTATTACTGTGTTCATAAGGCATCTATAGTTTAGTGTGTAACTCTTTTACAAATTAGCTATCTTTGCACCCTAAATTATAAAAATGCTATCAAAAGAAATTCAATTAGAAGTGAACAAAGGTGCAATGTTGCCTTTAATGGAAGAATTTTATACTATTCAAGGAGAAGGATTTCATACGGGAACAGCGGCTTATTTTATTAGAATTGGTGGTTGCGATGTGGGTTGCCACTGGTGCGATGTAAAAGAAAGCTGGAATGCCGAATTGCATCCGCCAACAGCACTGGATCTAATTGTTGAAAATGCAAGTAAATATGCTGATACGGTAGTGGTAACGGGAGGTGAGCCTCTAACTTGGGATATGAGTTTGCTTACTCAAAAATTAAAAGAAAAAAACAGAAAAGTTCATATAGAAACTTCAGGAGCTTATCCGCTTTCGGGAACATGGGATTGGATTTGTTTGTCTCCAAAGAAAAATAAATTACCAACTCAAACTGTTTACGATAATGCACATGAGTTGAAAGTAATCATTCACAACAAGCATGATTTTATTTTTGCCGAAGAACAAGCAGAATTAGTAAATGATAATGCAATATTGTTTCTTCAGCCGGAATGGAGTAAAAAAGAAGAAATGACTCCGCTGATTGTTGATTATGTTATGAATCATCCTAAATGGAGGGTTTCGTTACAAACGCATAAATATTTGAATATACCTTAATTATGAATAAAATATTATTTTTAATTGTTTTTATTTGTTTCAATCAAATTTCTATAGGGCAAGAAACAGAACAAGATAATGCTTCATTAGTTAATAAAGAAAAGACGGATGTTGTTCCTGTTTCGACTAAAGGAACTAAGTTATATGAATATATTGGGAGAAATTATCGTGTTCCTGATGTGCGAGGTATGAAAGGTAAGGTGGTTGTTAATTTTGTCATTGATGAAAACGGAAATATTGGTGATTTTAAGATTGTTGAAGATATTGGGCATGGGACAGCAGAAGAATTAATTAGAGTTTTAAAGACGACTCAGGGTAAATGGAAAGCTGCTATTAAAGATGGTAAACCAGTTAAAGTGCTTTATTCTTGTCCTTTGTCGATTGGTAGAGCTCAATAAATAAAAAACACAAAAGCAAAAACAATTCTAGTTTTTGCTTTTGTTTATAAGCTAAGTTTGGCCAAATAATCATAATGCTCGCCTTCTAAAATTAATTCACATTCTAACCCATTGGCGAAAGCAGCATTTTGCAAAGTATTGTAATCAAGATAAAGCCATGGGAAAGAATCTTCTTTTTCTCCTTTATACGAAAGTGAAAATTCTAATTCTCCATAATAACCATAGGCAGGAATTACGTAAGCTCCGTCTTCATCTTCATCAAACATATAAATAATGTCGGATGAATCAATAAGAATTTGGCCATTTGGTAGAAGTAAACTTTTTAGTTTTTGTAAATATTTAGCAGTTTCTTTCAATGTGCCAAATATTCCTGTACCATTCATTAATAATAATATGGTGTCGAACTTTTCATTAGAATCTAAATCGAGAATGTTAGTCACTTTTGCGGAAGTTAAACCTCTTAATCGACAAGCTTCGATAGCATTTTTCGAAATATCGATAGCGGTAAGATCTAAATTCTTTTTGTTTTGTAAGTACAAACTATGGCTTCCAGCTCCACAACCCACATCAAGTGTTTTTCCTTTGGTTAATTCTAATGCTTTTTGTTCCAATTTTGGCATTTGATTAAAATCACGAAATAGATAAGCAGTAGACATTTCGTCTTCTTCGGAAATAGAAGTTTCGGTAATTAAATTTTCTGGTGTATTGTTGGTTTGGTAATCAAGTATTGCTTTGCCAAAAAGGTCTTTCATAATAGTTTATTTGGTTATTCGGTTATTTGTAAATTCGTTTTGTGTAATTTTGCAATTCATTTATCAAATAACCAAATTGACAAATCCACAAATTAATATACTACAAAAGCTGGCCAAAGATAAGCATATCGAAAACAAAAAGTATTTTGATAAGCTGAAAAAGAAACCGCCAAAGAATTTAGATTATGTAATGCAGGATTTGCATGATGCTGAATTTAAAAAAACGGATTGTTTGAATTGTGCTAATTGTTGTAAAACCACGGGGCCGTTATTTACTTTAGCAGACATTGAGCGTATTTCGAAACATTTAAGACAAAAGCCGCAGCAGTTTATTGAGCAATATCTTCGAATTGATGAAGATCAGGATTATGTTTTGCAAAATGTTCCCTGTACTTTTTTAGATACGGATAATACTTGTTTTATATATGATGTTCGTCCAAAGGCATGCAGAGAATTTCCGCATACCGACAGAAAGAAGTTTCAGCAAATAACCGATATTACTTTAAAGAATATACCCATTTGTCCGGCAGCTTATAAAATTGTCGAAGAAATGAAAAAGAAATTACCGCTTTAGTCATTTTCAAAAATAGAATATGTTTAACATCATTGATACCCTATAAATTTGAACTTAGAATATTTTATAGCTAAAAGACTCATCACTGCTAAAGATAACAAGAGCAGTATTTCAGCACCAATTATAAAAATTGCAATCTCTGCCATTGCTATCGGTATGATAATGATGATTGTTTCCGTTGCAACAGGTATTGGATTGCAGCAAAAAATTCGAGAAAAGATATCGGCTTTTAATGGTCATATCATAATTGCTAATTTTGATAATAATCAATCGGAAACCACTTTAGTTCCAGTTTCTAAAAAGCAGGATTTTTATCCTAAATTCAATTCTGTTCCAGAAGTTAGGCATGTACAGGCTGTTGCTAGTAAGGCGGGAATTATTAGGAGGGCTGATGCTTTCGAGGGAATAGTTTTTAAAGGAGTTGGGACCGATTATAGTTGGGTTAATATAAAAGAGTATTTGGTTTCGGGTCGATTGCCTAATTTGTTGGGCCAACTTAATTCTGAAGTCATCATTTCTCAATATTTGGCTAATCGGCTAAAATTGAAAGTAGGGGATAATTTTAATACTTTCTTTATTAAAGAAGGTCAAAATAAGTTGCCTAATATTAGAAGATTTAAAATTGTTGGAATTTTTAATTCGGGCTTTCAGGAATTTGATGCCACATTTGTGTTGGGTGATATTCGGCACATTCAGAGAATCAATAAATGGAGCGCTGATCAGGTAGGAGCTTTTGAAGTTTTTGTAAATGATTTTGATAATATCAATACAGTAGGGGAGAAAGTTTATGAACATACGGGCTCTACTTTGGATTCTAAAACAATAGTAGAGAAATATAGCTATATTTTTGAATGGCTTCAATTGTTTGATTTTAATATTGTGGTTATACTTATTGTAATGATATTAGTTGCTACTATAAATATGGTGGTCGCTTTGTTAGTTTTGATTTTAGAACGAACTCAAATGATAGGAATCTTAAAAGCTATTGGTGCAAACAACTGGTCCATTAGAAAGATGTTCTTGTATAATGCTTCTTATTTAATTTTGAGAGGATTATTTTGGGGGAATTTAATAGGGATTAGTATTCTTTTAATTCAGAAGTATTTTGGAGTTATCGAACTCAATCCAGAGAATTACTATGTAAATCAGGCGCCGGTATATATTAATGTAGTTTATATAGTGTTGTTAAATGTATTGACGGTGGGAGTTTGTTTCTTGGTTTTGCTTATTCCATCTTATATTATAACTAAAATTACCCCCGTGAAAGCCATCCGATTCGATTAATTAGAGTGTTATACATTATATAAAGAGACTAAAATGGTATTTATTATTGTTTTGGTCTCTTTTTTTTTAGAGCTATTTCCCGCTATCCGCTACAATCTTGTTTTCTGAACACCAGAAAACAAGGATTTCCGCTGCTATCGGGGCTAGGAGTGTAGTTGCTAAATCGGGTTTTATTGTAACTTCGAATGATTTTGAATAATTTGCGATAGCTTTATTTGAACAAGAGTTCTTGGTATTGTTTTGGTATTTTCTCGGTGAATCTCTGTGAAACAGCCTTTAGTTTGCTCTAAATTCCTACAAATACTAAAAAAGATTAAAAATAAGTTTCTTGTTTTCAGATGATTGGGAAAAAGGTTTTAAAATAGTTTGCAAAAGGTATTGTTAAAACGAATAAAGGTTCTACTTTTGCACCCGCAACAACGCAGCCGTTCTAAGATATAC
>Ga0247814_10001320_pt1 | contig 14759 bp, 11 predicted proteins | sample UWRJL179409R1_FD_179947 | JGI IMG/M metagenome (GOLD analysis project Ga0247814, IMG submission 179947) | Plant litter microbial communities from Arlington Agricultural Research Station in Wisconsin, United States - UWRJ-L179-409R-1 | ecosystem: Environmental > Terrestrial > Plant litter >...
ACAGCCGGCGAAGTGGATTTAGACCTGCCCCAATTGGACTTCGATGCATCCAGCTTGAGTAGTTCATCAAACGAAAAAGCGTGCTCATGCGCAGCTGAACAAAAATAGCTTTCTTGCCTCTGCCTTGGAATTTCCGATGAATTTGTGGAAAATTTCAACGTATAAAGCCAGAGAGACAGAACAGCCGACCAAGTACCACCAAGAGCCTTTGCTTCCATGTCTTATTTTACCGGCTTCAGGCCCAAGGCCTACAGTTCAGGTTCTGAGGTTTCCAGCCCGGATCAACAGTCCCCATTCTCCGACTTCGACGATGTCAACACTCCAGACACCGAAAGATCTGTGCTTTTTGAGGATATTGAGGCCGAATTCGCAGTCCAAGAGCCAGCCTCTGAAGAACACATCCTCGTCGTGGGAGGATGTGGATATATTGGGAGCCATACCGTTTGGGAATTGGCCAAAGCTGGGTACAATGTACGTATTGCACACTGTCTGTGGGGGTAGTTTGAAATTAACATATCGCAAGGTTGTTGTTATCGATAACCTCAGCAATGCTTTTCGATCGGTGTTTGAACGAATTGAAGAGATGACAGATCGTCATTATGAAACGCAGCGGACTTTGCATAAGAGGCCATCTCTACAACTCTACCAAGCTGATTTCAGAAACCAACAAGAAATAACAGCTATCCTTAAAGAGTATTCATTGAGACCCAGTCGTACTCCTGACTCTCCTGGCAAGGTTCGATATCGTCGGTCGACAATCACTGGTGTAATTCATTTCGCGGCGTTTAAGGCAGTAGAAGAGAGCATCAGGCAGCCTCTCAAGTACTATGCTAACAATGTTGGGGGACTGATCGAGTTCTGCAGCTTACTCGGCGAATTTGGAATTAAGAGAGTCGTATTCAGCTCTTCGGCCACTGTATATGGAACGGTCGCAGATCGAGGAGTTCCACTGAGAGAAGAGTATTGTAGTCAGGAGACAGTTGTATTTGTGGATCATGACGGGATTGGTAAGAGAGTTGAGTCTGGCTGCTCTGGATTAACCAATCCATATGGACGGACAAAGTGGATGTGCGAAGCAATTCTGAGCGATCTTGCCCATTCCGATTCTGAATGGTCAATCACCGCGCTTCGTTACTTCAATCCTATTGGATGTGATGAATCGGGGTTGTTAGGAGAGGACCCACGTCTGTGTGCTACGAATCTGATGCCCGGTATGTTAGCCCCGAGTAGGATGAAACAAGTGCTGAATATTTGCGTCAGTTGTTTTGAGAGTCTTGACAGGTGCCATGCCGATCCTAAACATTTATGGCGACGATTATAATACCCCTGATGGCACAGCAGTGAGAGACTACATGTAAGTGGAGTTATACAAGAGAGCTTCATGAATCCAATAATACTGACGGGATCTCCCAGTCACGTAACAGACCTGGCACTGGGTCATCTTGCAGCTCTCAAGTCTAAGTCCGCACGCGGCTTTGACGTGTACAATCTAGGTAGTGGCCGGGGCCATTCTGTCCTTGAGGTAGTAGCGGCTGTGGAGAAAGTTTTCCAACGAAAAATCCCCACCCAGTTAATTTGTCGTAGGGCTGGAGACGTTGGAATATGTGTAGCGAAGTCCAATAAAGCTGAAGAAGAGCTGGGATGGAGGGCGGAAAGAAGTTTGGAAACATGCTGCAGGGACATATGGAGGTATTTGGCTTTGGCAGAAAAGTCTTGAAGGATTTCAATAATCGGTTCCATGGTCTTCTCATTTTGATTTGCAAAGAGTTCTTGAGTGTTGCACGCACATTTCCTCGGCGTTCGGTTGGGCCACTGTCTACTTCGTAAACACCGCATTAGTTGCCAGAGATATATATAGACCAGCTTCTTGCACGAAAGCTTGTGGAATCGTGTAATGAAGATCAATCATAGTTCCGGGCATCGTTAGAAACCCATCACTCTGGCAGGTCCAACGACACCCTCATTTTCCAAATTCTTCATGAAGTCCTTACGAATACGGATCCTTCGATATGGGCAGGGGCCAATACAGAGGCACGCTAACGGTGGTGGGAAGAAAAGAGTCTATGATAGCTGGTGAGTTACTGGTGGTGAAGCTTATAGTCCAAGAGTGAACTATGGCTCTATTTATCTCTGTTCGCGGTCCTAATTAGAATGGGTCAATTAATGCATACGGAGTGCAGCATCATTTATCATGCATTCATGCTAAGTAGGCAATTTGCGAAGTGGGAAATAATTGCATAGTGGGAAAGATAGGATGGTATCAGAGATGTATTTGAGATAAGGAGGGAGGGTAAGAAATTTTTGATAGTCACGTGATCACACTGGCGGCTCGGATCTCGTTAATCCGGGAATTTATCATTGAGCCGTCAGGCTAGTATGTAGGACTATATACCTACACAAATGGTACACAAATCCTCTGCCCTTTAGTCAATTTTGGGTATCACCTTCAACTTTACGCAATTAATGCAATACTGAACACAACCAAGTTAAACATCCTTACATCTACAAGAAATTTCCAACTATGTATACAATTTCTCAATAACGAAACTCGACTTTCGAAAAGTGCTTGTTCGCATTGCGGATCCAATTCGTAGGGCTTTGAGGGATGGAGTGGTCTGGGCGCCATAGCCGCCAGCTCCCAATCTCATTCATAGCCGAAGGCTCGCGCTTTGTACGGTTCCGAGGTGCTGTGTGGGGGTTGGAAAATAGCGGAGAGGGAATAACGGCGATGGTTGAATTGGGGCTCCACATATTTGATGCACATGGTTCAAGCTTGTTGGAGGGGGCTGTCCAGGTGAGGGTGGCTTGTGTTGAGCGCGATATTGAAGAGGTATGCAGCCAGTGAGTCACTTGCTTGTTGTTGCTCCTTGGTTTGAAAAGCTCAGTGGAGTTGAGGCGCGGAAGAGGTGCTTGGCGTGTAGCGGCATTCTTGACTGGTGGTGATGTGATGTGAGCAAACATGTCAGGGAAGAATGACGGAACTAGAGTAAACATCAAGGGTTCCTTTTCGATAAATTTATCCTGGGCAACCCATACTTGTGGCTTCGGAATGACAGACTTGATTTCGAGGGGGCTGGTTGAGATAGCGTGGAGCCAGTGAGTCACTTGCTTGTTATTGCTCCTTGGTTTGAAGAGCTCAGTGGAGTTGAGGCGCGAAAGAGCTGCTGGGCGGTTGGCTTTTGCTTTTTTTGCTGGTGAGCTTTTGATGTGGGTAAACATATCAGGGGAAGAGGATGATGCGATAGTGAAAGTAGTCAATTTCTTCTCTGCCGCAAGAATTGGCGCCCATGTTCTTGCCAGTTGTGTCAATTGTCTGGTAGAAGCAGGAACACCTGCCAATATCCAATCGCGCTCTGAGTTTGTTTGATTTGATTGCTTCCAAACGCTATTCGATGTTAAAGGCTGAAGATCAAAAGATCTTGGGACCACCGGTTTGGCAGGGGGGGCTAAGGCTTGCTCATTATAAGAAGAGAAAATGCTCAGCCTTTTCTCAGATGTTGACCACATAGAGATGATACTGGCTGCGTGACTTTCATTAGAACGGACCTCCCACATGCCCCCTCCATTCTGTGATTTTGGTGCAGCAGAAACCGCCATAGCCTCGGCAAGAGCATTGCTCCAGTCAGCAGCACTTACAACAGGACGTTGAAGACGAGATTGGCCTTTAGCGATGGCTGTGGACAAAGCATCCTCCCAGTCATTGGCATTCGCCACGGGACGGGTCAATTTAGTTAGACCAGCAGCAATTGCCTCTGCAAGCGCCTCATCCCAATTTGCCCTAAATGGCATCATAGGCCTGTGATGTTGGCGGTGGATGGGTTTCCTAGTATGGATTGCGCTCAAAATCGGAAGAGCCATAGCTTCCCGGATGTCTCGGGACGCTGGGGCTCCCAAAACTCTACCGGACTCTGATTGCTTGGACACAGAAACCTGCTCAAGAATGGGAGTCTCGACTGGAGAAGGAGTTCGAAGTTTCTTTGGGGATTTAGTGTCCCACCACGTTTTAGTCGTGATTGAACCCCAAAAAGAAGAAGCCTTCGTGCTGGTAGATTTTAGGGAAGTAGTGTCGGAGTTAGGAGACGATTCGCCGGAGGAGGCCTCCGAGTAAATAGATGGGCTTTCACATCGAATGCTCGATTCTGAGATCCAATGGTGCTCGGGCTCAAGCTTCTCCGAAAAATTCCAGAGCTCGTTCGATGTTAACGTAGCAAGAGGGGATGTGGTCTTTCTAGAAGTGCGAACCATGTCGATAACGATCGACGAAAGGCTAGTTGCACTGGAATTAATCTCTGGGGCCTCCTGTTCAGATGGCCCAGAGAGAATGCTAGTTTCCAGTAATTCCGTGGATAACCATAGCTGTGGAACTTGCGGAAGCCTTGCTACATCGTGTTGTTTCGACATCGATCCAGTAATACCATTCGCATTTGACGAGGGGCGCCAGAGATATGTTGCTAATAGAGGTAGTTTTGTCATGTTTTGTGCAGCAGGCTTGGCTTTGGTGGTTCGGAAAGATGTGCGAATATTGCTAGAAGATACTACTGGTGCTGATTCCACTGGAGTTATATTTGAATCCTGAGTCCACATCGATGTAGGTCTTCTAGGATCGATGAATACAGCCGATGTCAGTAGTTCCAGATGAACCGGAGCAGCTTCAACAACAGGTTTAGGAGAAATCCACAGAGACTTGGTTGCTGACTTGGAAACTATAGGCTGATCCTTTATGGTCCATAATTCATTTGTGTCAAGTGTTGTTAAATCTGTAGCAGTGTGGACTTTGGATCTTCGAACGCTTTCCGAATCATCAACATATACCCCCCAGGCGGTGGAGGTTGGCTCAGGAAGTCCGGTGGAGCGAACAGTCATCGCAGTTTGTGGATTTCCAGCCCAAAGCTGAGGCTCCGTGACATACACAGATTTGGATGGTGAGGCAGTAAGTGGTAGAATGGGTTGATCGGTGATGTTAAAAGACTCGCCAACTGTGAAGTCGTCAGTCTCGGACTCACTGCTATCATCATATTCCATAACAATTTCTCTGGGTGCTGGAAGGAGGCTTTGCTTGGATGGTATATCTGTTGTTTTTAGGAGACTTGCAATCTCCCAGAGTGTGGTTTCATCGAAATCATCGTCACTTTCAATATCACTTCCTTGATCGTCACTTTCGTTGTCCATATTTTCTACATCATAATCATCAAAGAAAGACGATGAGTACTCCTCGAGTTCAAGCTGACGAGATCTGGCCTCAAGTCTAGCATTGCTCATTGGATCGATGAATGGCTGCATGACTGCAGAGTCAGATGTCTCACCCCATGGAAATTGGAAAATACCCAGTGTGTCATTCCTGAAAGGAAGGGGCTTGGGACTTTCGACTAATTAATCAATTAGTAGGTTCTATGATAATATGCCTGAGGGGTTAGTTACCTATGTCCGGAAGAAATGTCATACGCTTTGACTTTCTGAGTGGCCTTTGGGTGACAGGGCGTTGCTTAATACTTATTGCTTTAGCTGATTTGGACTGCCACAACCTAATCGGTGAATGGCCTTTTGCTGAGCACGCGGGTTTGCACCACATACTCGAGGTGGATATTGGCAGTGCCGATAGCATGGGCCTGCGAGAAGCTCTCAAGTTGCTTGCAGGTGGTTCAGGGGTAGTAGGAGACTTAGGACCTTCATAAGGTGGTGTCCACAAGCGACCAGCACCTGCTTTTGGCGAGGACAATGCTGGCTGCCAAAGTAATGCTGGAGTTTTCAGCTGTGTTTGAATCTCTGCTTCTGTCTCTGACTCAGACTCAGTGAAGTCACTCTCAGAGCCTAAACTCTCAGGTGGGGTTGGGCTCCCGAGACTTCCAATTAAGCTTTTGGACACGGACAAAAAGTTGACGCTTTTCTTACGTGAAAGGAGAGCTGGCGCGTTTTCCAAGTATTCCATCTGGGCTTCTGCGAGTCGCTGTTGCCAAACACTAGCTCTGGAGTTATCGGAACTTTGAGTGGAGGTAGTACTGTTGGTATCTTCATCGATTGAACGAACCATGTTGCTTCTCACGCGAGCACGACGAGACATCCTTCGAGATATTGTACGTGACGATCTTGGTGACGAGTGTTGAGATAGACTCAGTTCTTGCATAGTGGAAGGCGATTTTGACATTGTTGTAGACATAGAATTTCGGTCGAGGTTAGTTTGCATCTGTTGCCAATAATCTTGTTGTAGTCCCATTTCCATTTCGAGATTCTCAAGCAATTTAGAGCGGTTTGTACTGGCTTGAGATATACCATGTTCATACATACTCGAATTGTCTGGTATGTGTCTCAAAAGAGACCCAATAGATCCTCTATCGGGGTTTTCAAACCGTTCGAGTTGGGCTTGAATCTCAGCGATCGCCTTCTCGGGATAGTCGATGGGGGGAGATGGCTCAGCTAAATGAACTACCATGGCCATGGCTTTTCCATTTGAGTTAAGTAATAACGGTGTTGGAGGAGGCATTTTGCGAGACCGTGTATTCAATTTACGCTCGGAGAATGTTGGGAGCTCATCGCCTATCCTTCGATGCCATGTTGGCATAGTCGTTATTTGTGTCTGTTCGACACCAAATGTTTGGTTTTCGTCGAGAAGAAAAGACTGCCGAGCGTTATCTAATCCCGGTTTCATATCCACTATGACCTTTTCATGCACATCTGGGAGTAGCGCTTGAGACTTTTCATTCTTTCTAATGTCTCGAATTTGAACTGAGCTGGCATTTCTTTTCGCTATTGAAAAATCAATTGCAGGGGGACCTAACTGGATAGAGTCCCAATATATGGTAGAGCCCGGGGAGCTTGATTGATTGTAAGTAGTATCGGTTAATGTAGATGTTCTTGGCTCGTAAGGACGTTGAATATCGTGCTCGATATTTTGTTGTATCGACTCCTGGATACCAGTACCGTTAACTGCATTCGAAACTATACCAGGGATCCACGTCTCGCCCACTTCGTCTGCAATGCTCCTGGCCCTTGATCGATACCTGTTCTGTGATAGTGGCGCTTCGGTGGAATCATGCCTACTTTCTGTGGCGGGAATGCGGGATTCTTGCAACCCGAACGATGCCAGGGTGTAATTTGACATCTTAGCAGAATAATTGTTCGGTTCTGTGTCTGCACGCAGATCAAAGGATGCTACAGTATTCCGCTTTGATGCTCTACGGCTGGGAACATTTGAATCGGTAGGGCTTTGGACATGAGGAGTCTCCGATAGAAATATTGATGGGAGGCGCGGAATCGAAGGTACAGATGATCGTCGCCTGCTGGAAGGAACGGACCCGGGGGGTGCTGGGAATAACAATTCTATCTTTTCGTTAAAGGTCATACTCTTCGTGTTGTTTGGCAATAACCGAGTCAATGCAGCTGCCATGGTAGGGGGGGCCGGTAGTGGTGGGAGTTGTGTTGGACTGCCAGGATGACCTCCAAATATGGATTTGCCAGAAACTGATGGTCCAGATTTGCTACGTACATGACGCGGATGAGGCTCACTGGGGTAGATTGACCGTTCCATCTCGGACTCTCTTCTATAAGGTCGAGGTCGGTGCAGTATGGAGGCCGAAGACTTAAGCGTTGTATTATGTAGCATTGCTGAAGATTCCTCTTCTCCCTCGAGACGCTGAGAATAAATATCTGAGGCCCCAGTAATTATTGAATTCACAGTCGCTGGGTTGTCATAAATAATGTCCTTTATCAACATCACAGTCTGTTCCTTAGGCATATGCATTCTCATAGACCTAGGGTTTGATGGAAGCCCTCGGATCTGGTTCTCTGGGAAAGCTTTGGGCAGTGCCTTATCTGCATCGAAAGCGTTCATGCTTCGAGGTGATCTTCGCCGTACTTCATCCCGGCCGGGAGAGAGCGATGCTGACGTTGATGCTCCATTAATACCCTCAACTGAGAGACCCGATGAACCGGAACTTTCAATTTTGGGCATAGGTTCAGGATACTGAGCAGATATTTGCTTACGCTTAACACTGATGCTCTTGCGGAGTCCCTCTTGAGTACCAAGTCCTGGTGGGTGTGGAGCTGGCCGACTAGTAACAAGGTATGATCTAGCTAAAGCTGCCTCTCGTCTCACTCGCTCATTTGCGGCAGCTGTTGCAAGATCGATTGTTTGCATTCGCGCAAACGGCTGCTCAGGTAAATCTTGAGAACCTTCCATGACTGGGTTTGAGATACCTAAATTACGCACAGTTGGCGCGGTGGGCTTCGATGACCAGCTGAAGAAAGATCTTTTCGGCTGGGCAGGAACTCGTAAATTCGTTTTCCCAGACCTGGCCTCAGCAGTGAATCTGATCACTGGGGCAGGTGCCTCTTCACTAGTAATAGAAGTTGCCCACCCTGATGGGAAAATGCCACTAGATCCTCGATAACCTGGAACATTGACAGAATCTGACTGTTCTTGAGGGTGTTCCGATACTGCTGCTCCTGCGGTTTTAAAATCACGCCCGTCCGTGTTATAGGTACTTCGGAATCCACCAGTTGCATCGTGTGTTGGATCGGATGGATTTGCAGGGAAAAGAGTACCACTCCTGCTGTAGTTGTTCGCTGCACTGAGAGGCCCATTCCTTGCGAAGACCTCACGGGTAGATGGGCCATTGTTGATAAATGGGGAGGTGGCTTCTGGAGTAGTCAACTTCTGATCTTGTGGTAGAAGGGTTCCGGAAAATATGGCAACGAGAACTACATATGTTAGAAAGTAGCTACATGAATCAAAGAGGGCACTGACCAACCAGGATTATAAATCCAACTGATGGCAACGTCGTTCTCAAAATTAGTAGTGAGCCACGCATGCCTAAGAGCATCATCACACTAGCCTGTCAAATTCATTAGCAACTTCCTGAATTCTCAAAGTGTCATGCCTACCCCAGTCCATATGAGAAAGCCCGCTCCAGTGATAACTAGAGCGTTGCTTCGCTTCTTGACTTCCTGTGAGGATACTATACTCGATGTACCATCCTTAGACGGCTTGCTAAGTGCTCTTATTATCAGTATCGCCATGAACAGGAAATCCAAGCTGGGTACGACAATTCCCACCGGCGTGATCGATGTACGGGCGACGCAAACTGGTGTCAATTCCGGCCGTGTGAGCCCGACCAGTATTCCACCCACCACGAGACGAGCTACCAAGATCCCTTGAAGAATTAGTCGTTCTATAGTGACCTTTGAAGAATTCCCTGACGACCATAGCAGAAATTGAATCAATGCCACCCTTGCCAGTTGATCTGCTGCTGTTGAGAAAACCAATGCCACCTGGCACCCCTTCGAAGATGTAATCATAAGATTCACAAATTCCACCTGTGCCCACAGGGCTGCAAAGAATAGAAACAGCGCGAGGACCAGCCTCCGGCCGTCCTGTAAAATAGTCGATCCATGAGAGTTAAAGTATACAAGTAAAGTGCTGGTCGCTGCCGTTAAAAGAATGCCACTATGCAGTGTCAGTAAATGATAGACCGGATGGCTACATTGGTCACCAACTTAGAAAACGCAGCCGTTAAAGTTTGAATGGCAACGGAGATAGCCATGGTTAGTGAATATTATAAAAGAAAAGAGACAGAAATGAAGCCCAGTCTATGGGAAGTGTGCAAAATCAAATAGTATGGACAGGCATGGCGACAACGACAGTTAGCAGAATCTCATGAGGAGCGCCAGCGACAACAATCAATGAGGCCGTTGATAGTGTAGAGAAATGGGTTGGACAAGAGAGGTTGAGGTTGGAGGTGGGGACATGTCACAGGGCAAATCTCTGTCACAACTACTTCCGTAACAAAAGAGGTCCTAATACCAAAAGTATTCCGGAGTCCACACTGACCCGCACATGGGTCACGAACTATGGCAGGTCGCGGACTCGCGGTCGAGATGCTGGAACAGATTCCCGAGTCCTCTAACAATGGCCCAGGCAGTGGCATTGCAACTATGCAGAATGGACCAGTCCCAAGCCCGGTTCCAGGCGATAACATGGGGATGGATTGGCCAACAATAATGACTACCGATGTCATGCCTAGGCAGTCCCTGGTGCAAGATGTTTCGCTTGAAACCAACCGGGTTTCGTAATGGCTGGGCATGGTGTTACTGTAAAGGCAAACCCTAAATGACTCTACTTCGTGCCGTCGAGAATTGGACCTCCCAGAGCAGAATAGGAGCCTTACTGAGATACATACATGTACGCAACCAGTCAAGTGTCTTGGGCTGATCGAGCAGAGCGAAGGCTGAAGGATGGTGGGAAGGAGGCAGATGTGCGTGATGTGAAGGAAATTGTAGTCTGTGCACGCCAACACGAGATACGAAAGTACGTTGTATACCACCGAGACCACGTAAAATACTTGTAGAGAGATGTATCAGTCGACAATAGTTCGTGCTATATTGAGTGCTATATCGAGTACTAAATATTTCAAAGTACTAAACACAAGAGCAATACCATGCCTAACAGGTAATGAGTCGAACCATTTGCTCTGCAAAACTCTAGATTAGTTACGACTGTAGAGCACACAGAAGATTTGGGTTCCACGTGATACAGCTAAGCTTGAACCACAGGTTATATATGATTGCTGCAAATCCCTTACACTAACCAAATGCCTTGGGGCATCCTGCGATTCCTACATATCGGAGTAGAATATGACTAGGCGTGTTCTCCCTCACTCTCTTTATCATATTCCGTTGGTTCCGCCGCCGCCAAGGCAGTTCCGCCTCCCGCCGCTCTTGGCTCTTGGCACCGTCGGAATGACAGACATTCCTCTCAGCCGGCTTAGTAACCTCAATAGCCACTCACACCACCTGGGTGTGGGTCTTTGAAGGTAAAATGGCCTGATTCTTAGAAAATGGGACGACAAGTCAGCTACACGCATCCCACCACACTTCATTTTCCATAGCAAAATTGAAATCGTCCTGCAACCACTTTATGATGTTCCTATACTACCAATACCATGTGCTCATGCTCTTGTAACTACTCATCTTGAATCCTTGCCACTGCTGCTCCCTATCCTGTGTTGGAATCTATTCACACCACCCACTGGTACTGTACAGTAGTACTAGTACCTGTCGTACTATCGCAATTGCGAACAGCTTCCCGGCTCCATCAGAGCATCAGAGCATCACATCAGCTCATTCCGCAGCCATTAGCCAACCCTATCTCCCGCTTGAATAGTACCCATCTATAACATGACGTCCAGCGATGGATTCCCAATGACCTTCGATCCATCTACCCTCTCCGGAATATCTACCAGCTTCGACCCTTTGAATGACTTCGGTGATGCCTTAGACGAGGAACCTCTCTTTTCTGCAAACTGGGATCAAGATACACCTCCTTACGACGGGGCGCTTTACTCAACACCCCTCAGCTGGGATGCTCCAAAGGTCGAGCAGGCCACTCCCCCATATCCCGCCATGAATCATGCCGTCCTCACCGCGGCCCAGCAAGAGAAGCTTGCCAGTATTGCAATGCCGACACATTTGCAATATAACAGCAAGCATAGCCCGCATTCCGACGCCAGTCGAAAAAGTGCGTCGGTATCATCGCCCGAGAGCCAGAGTCGCAAGCGGAAGTCTTCTGCTGATGGAGATGAGGATGAAGATGACGAGGAGTCTTCGGGCCATCCTGTCAAGAAGACCGCACATAACATGATCGAGAAACGTTACCGGACGAACCTGAATGATAAAATTGCTGCTTTGCGGGATAGTGTGCCGAGTCTTCGCATTATGTCTAAGAGTGCGCGCGGTGAGGACACAAATGATGACAGGGAGGATCTCCAGGGCCTAACTCCTGCCCATAAGCTAAATAAAGCTACTGTAAGTGTTGTTGTTTTTCACCTAGCCCTAAAACTAGCGGAGAAACTTTTGAACTCCTCTGAGAGTTAGAACCATGCTTCATGCGTTAAAAGGAATGTAAAACGTATGGATTGCTAATCCGAGATTACCAGGTCTTGAGCAAAGCCACGGAATATATAAACCATCTGGAGAAGCGTAACAAACGGCTTGCGGAAGAAAATGTCTATATGAAGGGGCGAATAGACGCATTTGAAAAGCTATTCATGGCTGGCTCGATGGGCCTCAACCCTGCGCCTCAATTCGCACAACCATTCTCATATCCCCAGGAATTTGTAGATACTCCAGGGCCGTCACCAGACAGGGAAATACAAGGAATGATTCAGGTTCCTGATGATATTCGGAGACTTCGGAATCAAGCCAACCAGCAGCAGGCCTTTGCTGTTCCTCAAGAACAGTACCAAAATCCCAGGCAACAAATCGGCCCCAATGGCTGGCAACAAAATGGTGGAGGATATTTTGGTAGACTAATGGTGGGATCCTTAGCTGGCCTCATGATCATGGAAGGGTTTAGCGAAGCAGAACAAGACAACGAGGCTCCTAATGCGCGTGGTCTTTTCGCACTTCCAACTCAACTGATTAAGAGTTTGAGTCGATCCCTGCACTCATCCATGGAGTTTAGTATCTCCGGTTATCACTTCTCGGCATCTAGAACGCTCGGTTATCTAAAAATTTGTCTTGTCCTAGGAGCTTTGCTTCATGTTTTCTTGCCATCTGTCTTGAGCAAGAAACAAAAGGCTAGTAGTGGGAAAACACAAAACCGTTCGCCAGTTGCAGCACCATCACTTGCATCATCCATTGAAGTTCGCAGACAAGCTTGGCTCACCGCTATTCAAACAGTCTGGGTTCCTCAGCACAACTTCTTTCTCGAGGCTGCCGCACTATGTTTGAAGATGGTCAAGCTAAGTGCTCGGAATGTGATGGGTGCACAAGCCTTTACCTACCTGACTGGCATCACCCAGCAGCAAGAGGCAGCACGAGTGAAGGCATGGGAAATTGCCCTTGATGCTCAATTAGCAGGGGGAGACGTGGAAGTTAGTAAAAGCCGGCTGATCCTCACGCTTTTGGCATCAGGCACTTTGCCAGACACGCCGGCCCGGCTAATGTTGAAGGCGCTACACATCCGTGTACTACTTTGGGAGGTTGGCAATGCGGGCTTTAATGGATTCTACATGTTTCAAGAACTCGCTGCTAAGCTGGCAAGGTGGAAATGGGACGAAGCAAAGCACTTGCAACGACTCTTGACCCATACCAAAGAGCAACAAGCAGACGAGCTACCCGGTTATCTTGCTGTTCTTCTCGATCAGGAGTGTGATGATGTGCTGGTTGACAGTATTGGACAGCGAGCATATAATTTAGCCTGGAACTTACCTACCACACACTCCTCAACTGGTGCTATCGATGGTATGGATGGTGTGGTTGAGGATTTTGCTATCCGTAGCCCGTTGGATGCTGTTGCCGCCTGGTGGTCGAGCCTTGTTCTTCAAAGGGCCCTTGCCAGAAGTCTCGAGGCCAAAGACAATGACACGTCTGCACAGAAAGCCATTGTCGATGATATTGCTCTCGCTATAAGAACCGCACCCGTAGACTCTGGAGCGCAGATTCGAGCTCTCGTGGCTCGCGCAGTATTTGTCAAGGAGAAACGTGGAGCCAGTATCGCAGCAGCACTGAAGGTGCTCGGGTCATCGGAGTCACGAAGCAATGAGTCTAACTCGGTTCCAACACTCATCAACACTGCGTCTTCTCTTGCTCGATTGCCAGATATCGATATGTCATTGCGATGCGCCATGGCCATTGCGCATCTCGAAAAGTATCCTGCTCCCGGTAACCCTACCACGGCTCACCGCCTCATTAACGGGATTATACCAGTCAATCTTACCCCGCTTGGTTTCACCTCGGCCTTCAAGTTAATGGAAAAAATCAACGGGCATGAGCTTGTGGCAACAGAGTGCAGCAAGGCTTTAGAACGTTTAGCTGGCAGTCTCCGAATATGGATTGGTAGCATAGAGGGTGAGAAGAGTGGACTAGATCGCCAAATCAAAAAAGATATGGTGGGCAGATGTCTGGAAATTACCAAACGAATCGTGGGGATGAAGGATGCAGGATACGAAACCATGAGCGAGGAGGAGATTGGTTCTGGGTGCTGATTTAGCTTGTGATATTTCTGTATTATGTTTTTGTATTTTACAGCTTGGGGACTGCGTGGGTTTCACTCGGGGCTACAAGGCATGATGATAAATTATTGACCTCAGCAGGGGTGCATGGTAAAAGGAAAGGAATGGGGTTCAAGGATACCAATACTGCCGGTCGAGAGTAAACATCGTCACTTACTAGCATCCTCTCTACTTTCGTGAACCTCCTATGTATGCTCTTAAGATCTGCCCATTGGTCGTTTCTAGTGCGTGTCTGCCTAGTGCGAGTGGCATAGAGCCTCACTTACTCTCCACCCATTCTCGCTCTGCTCTCTCACACACTCTCACTCTCTCTTCTTATAAATATGCATGCTCCATTTCTTAGGCCCAATTCCAATTGCTCCATACACATCTGTAACCCAACTTCACCCCTTCCCCCAGCGCTTGTTAACTCCTAGTACATACGATTTGGCATGCCTTATCTTACTGTGTATTTTAATGTACCACGTACTGTACTGTACATACATACTCGCCCATTATACAGCACATGACATACCAGTCTCCCAGTAACCAACCGAGCTCGAGCCGAGCCAACCTCAAGGATCACGTGCACCTGTTAAGCCAAAGTTAACCCCACCTCCCGCCAGGTAGCCATTGGCCAATCAATGCTCCTGCAATTCTCCTTATACGGTGGTAATACGTACCTTAATAAGTAGCCTATCCTTATCCTTATCCTTATCATACTTCTTCATCCCGCGGCGATCTTCCTTCACCATTTCTTATCAGACAGACACA
>Ga0247814_10001321_pt1 | contig 14756 bp, 7 predicted proteins | sample UWRJL179409R1_FD_179947 | JGI IMG/M metagenome (GOLD analysis project Ga0247814, IMG submission 179947) | Plant litter microbial communities from Arlington Agricultural Research Station in Wisconsin, United States - UWRJ-L179-409R-1 | ecosystem: Environmental > Terrestrial > Plant litter >...
CGGTAGGCAATAACACCCGTTATAGGGAAATGGCTATGGACGGTTTTGAGGACTATTATTCACAAGCCACCACCGGGGTATGTTATAAAGACCATTTCCGCTTTGAAGATAATGTGAATGCCGTGGTATCCGAAGCATCCCATACGGGCAAATATTCCCTCAAAGTACCGGCACAAACTACCTATAAGGTGGTTAGGCCAATATCGCCCCCACATACGGGAAGAGGCACAAGGGACGTTCCCTACATATTGCAACAGGGAGACTTTTTAGGGTTGTATTCGCCTCCGGCCAATACCGCCAATTATAAGTTTATTATCTCCTTTTGGGCCAAACCGGCGGACTACCTGCCGGAGGAGTTTGACTATGCAAACATCGGTATGACATTTACCCTAGGGGCCAATGATTATACCGTAACGCCCGTAAAAACAAAACGGGTAGAAGGTTGGCAAAAATTTGAATTTGTTTATACCTTAAACATTCCGGCAACCGGTAACGTGGAGGTAAAACTGAACAACAATCGCTCCGGGGCCGTGTATTTCGACGATTTACGGATCCATCCGTTTGATGCCAACATCAAAACATACGTATACGATCTGAATACGCTAAAAACCATGGCGGAACTGGACAATAACAACTTTGCCACATTCTATGAATATGATGAGGACGGTGGCCTCGTCCGGATCAAAAAAGAGACCGAAAAAGGCATCGTGACATTGAAGGAAGACAGAAAAAGCAACGTAAAAAAACCGATCAACTAATGACCATGGCGTTTTTCAAATCTACCCTGTCCGTGGCCGCCCTATGCATAGGTATGCAGGTCTGTGCACAAAAGGTAATGACAGATTTTGACCGTGTGAGGCAAACCTACACCAACCTTACGGGACTCTCCACCAATATGGAGTATACCGTATTTAGGGGACATGAAGGCCAGCAGGCGGTAGTGGTCCAAAGCGGAAGCTACAAAACCGATATGAAGGATAGCTACCTGTTTAAATTGGGAACCGTAACCCAACTCAGAAATGCCAACTACGACATCATGGTTTCTGAGGAAGAAAAAGCCATTACCGTAGAAACGCGTGACGCTTCGAAAAACATGTCCCTGTTGGGCATAGATACCGCTGGCGGTGTATGGGACAAAGCAGTAAAGGTGGGTGAAGCCGAGGGAATACGTACCTGGCGGGTAAAATTTGCCGATCCCTCCTCGGAATACAGCCAGATGGACATAACCGTAGATACCAAACATTGGTTAATCAAAAGCATATCCATGTATTATCGGGTCAATATGGCCCAATACCTCTCCTCCGAGGATAAACAGGATAATTACCTGCCCAAACTCACCATACAGTATAAAAACGTGGTACTCAATCCCACATTTTCCGAAAATGAGTTTTCGGAAAAAAAATTCATCAAAATATCCAACGGAAAAATCCTGCCGGCGGGTATATACCAACCATTTGAATTAATAATCCGTAATCCCTAACGAGATGAAAAAAGCCATACTACTCCTGACATGTATTGCCTTATGCTCTGCCTCCATGGTATCTGCGCAAAACATTATCGACCGCCAATATCTTACTTCCTACACGACGCTCGCCGCCATCAACTCAAATGTGGTGGACGATGCATACCCGGCAATAGCCGCAAACACCACACATTTTAAGGATAAGAACCATTTTGGCTTGGTAACCTTAGGTATTGATGAGCAAGAGTTTAACCTATGCTATCCCAACTATGTAAAAATCATTGTTTCCGGAACCGTTACTGGGCAAAAATATACATTGCCCAGTTATACGTTATCAAATATTAGCCAGGCCTTCACACTGGAAGCCGAATATGATCCCGCCTCGGGCCTTGTTTTTTCCGATAAATCCTTCATCAAAATATTGGATGCCTGCAGCCTAAAAGTTACGGTCAGTTCCATCAGCCTAAGCACCTTCGGCAGCACACCCGTAACCGTTACCAATCCTTCCCTATCGCTGCAGGACGATATGTATATAGAAACCATGTTGGTACGCGAACGTTATTACAAGCCACATCCGGTAACGTACGGTGGAACCATGTTCACTTCCATCACGGCAGACAACACTAAAAATACCATCACACTGGCATGGACACAGCAAGCATACGGCTCATTGGTATATTATCCGGACGAGTATGAGATAGAATGGGGGTATGCGCATAATTATGCCAACCTCAACGACCCTTCTTCCACTTTTTCCCCTTCGTTCACCTTCAAAAACAACGCCTCCCGGGTGAGGGTAAAAGAAACACCGAATTTTGAACTTAAAAACGTATACGACCGTGGATACCTTATTTTCCGGATACGTGGTATATGGAAAGACCACGGTAGCTTTGAGGAAGATATCGTGGGCCAATGGAATACGGGTACCGTAGGGGATGTTATTCCCGCATCGTATTCGTCTTTCCTAAATACAGCCAATGGGGCTAACTCTTATGTGGCCGTTACTCCCGTCGCCAAAATTGAAAGCAAAAACTGGATCTCTTCGGTAAGCTTTGCCGAAAACGGTTTACATAAACCGGTGGTACAGTACGCCGATGGCAGCGGCCGTGTAAGGCAAACCGTCACATCCGTTACCCCGGAGACAGCCAAACCCTCCATAGGAAGGGTAAGCATCGTTACCGAAACCTTTTATGACCATCGGGGTCGCGCCGCCATACAGACGTTACCGGTACCTGTGCTGAACGACCACAACGGCATCCCCAAAAACGCACTCCAATATTTCAACAAATTCAACCTCAAGCACGGCACTTCCGACAAATATGCCAAAGAGCATTTCGACATGGACAATGTGGATACGAACGGAGACTGCATACCCGATCTTCCAGGGTTTTCCGACAATACGGGAGCCGGCCAGTACTACTCATCGTCGAATACCATCGGCGGGTTTCATGATGCCTTGCCCAATGCCCTTACCTACCCTTTTACCCATACCGTATACGAGCGGGACAATACAGGCCGTATCCGCTCACAGAGTGGTGTGGGCATTACCCATAAAACCGGAAGCGGGCACGAAACCGTTTATCAATACAACGTACCCAACCAAACCGAACTGGACCGTCTCTTTGGTACCGATGTCGGCTATGCTTCGCATTACAAAAAGAATGTCGTGAAGGATGCCAACGGTCAATATTCCGTTTCATACCTAAACATGGGTGGCAAAGTAATCGCCACATCGTTGGCGGGTCAAGGTCCGGATGCGCTCCAGCCCTTAAAACATGACGAGAATGGTGATCCGATGTACGTAACGGATGCCGAGACCATTACGGCCGACCTGTTGAACATAGACCCCAACCATCCGTATGGGGCCAACAATATCGAAAATACGGCCGGCGACGGAAGATATGTTTCACACACGTTTTCCGTATTGGAAAACCAGGATTATCTGTTTGATTATGGTGCCATCGGCAAAGATTTTTATGACCAATGCGCTCCCACGTTATGCGCCGATTGCGTATACGACCTAAAAATAAGGCTGACGGACCGTTGCGGCAATAATGTGCTGCCCGTGGAGCTTACCGGGGTTGGTCTCGATTACATCAAACGTACCATCGGGGGAACTACGCTTGACATTCAATGTAACGAAGATTCGGTGCTACATATACCGTCCGGCGAATTCACCATTACGCTTCCCGAAGGCGTATATACGATCACCAAGGAGTTATCCGTGAATATGGCAGCGGCGGAATACTATGCACAGCAGTTCATAGCCAATAACACTTGCTTACCCACCCTGGAAGACTATCTGGTGGTGGCAGACGACTGTTATCCCGACTGCGAATTATACCCGGAGGAGTGTGAAGCCGACGGTGCGGAATATACCCGCAACTTTTGTAATGCGGCATACGAAGTAATGCTGACCGACATGCGCCCCGGTGGCCAATATGGACATGTACATATCGATGTGGAGGGAGAGATTTCTGAGGAGGACGACATCCAGAACCTCACGTCCGTATACCTCACAGCCAACCTTTTACCGAAGCGCGATTTCTCCTGCGGGGAAGTGAACACGTGTACGCCACCCAATCCGGCCAACTTTACCGAAGCCCACTGGCGTAACCCAAAAATAAAAAATGCATTGGGTATATGGGAAGATAAATATTTGGACGAGGACGGCAACGAAGCCAGGGTGCAGGTATCATTGGACGTAAACGATATGTGGGCGCCGAAAATACTTCCGGGCATAGTACCCTCCACCGATCCTATCTCTGGGTTGAGGTACGTAAGACCACAGGATTTAAAGGAACTGGAAGATTTTGTGGCAGAATTCCAATACGGCTTCTGGGAAAAATCGCTCGTGGTATACCACCCTGAATATTTTTTCTATGAAGGCTGTATAAAACTACAGGAAAATACGGTAACCATCGGCGGTGTTCAAATGAATACTTGGGAGTATGAGGAATTTATCAGTTCAAGTGCTTTTCCTACATTCCAGGCCACCATTACCAACCTGAGCCAACTCCGTACCAAGGATCCACTTTTCCAATCCGGGGGTGTATTTTTTTCCACACCTTTTCTGGGCATATCCGGCTCACCCACATATGACTACCTATTGGCCAACAAAATGACGGCCTATAAAATCAACCCCGAAACCCCGTTCAATACACTCAGCATGTTGGAAATGGCGTATGCCACCGCACATTGCGGCGGAGCCACCCCATTGTATGGGGGTTGTATGCCCAGTTCGGTCACCACCGTGGGAGATGACGAAGTGCGGGATGTATTGGCAAGTCTTTATATTTCGGCCAAACAAGAGTTGATCTATTTTTACCTATACCAATATTCATTGAACAGGTTTTCGGACGTAGCCTGTATAGACGGCGAAAACGTAGGCATTTCTTATTTGGGCATAGAATCAGCCATCAACCCGCAAAACCCTTGCGACCTGCTAAAATCCATTTTCTATTTCGAGAAGGATAAGCGCTTCATCAACGAAAACCAGGTGAGCGATGCCCACGGTTTCGGCAATCCACCGGATACCGAAGCCATGATGGAATACGCCAACCAGGCCTACTTTACACAAACGGGTGTATGCCCTGCCGCAAGAGACCTGGAACTCATGCTCAAACTGTTGGCCAACGATCATAAGTTATTGGCACAGACGAACCTCAACATCACAAATGCCAGTTACCTGACCCCGGCGCTTACCGCCCTCATTTCTTCCGCGGGAGATACCCCGCCCATCAGGTATACGTCCGTATATCCCGGTGGTGATGATAAAAAGCTAAACATCAGTTTCGAAGGCATCAGTTGCCCCATTACCTTGGAATTCCCAAGCGGTTCTTCCTATGGGTTCCCTAACCTGTTAAGTATACAAAGCATCTCCAATGTGCAGGTGGTTGCGGGTTATTACCTCTTTAAACTTACGGTCGTATGCGCAGCCGGCAGTACCCAAGAATCCATTGTAATCTCCGGAAGCACCTGTCTGCCCATCAGCGGATGCGAAAGCGGCTTTAAGGCAGTATGTAAAGTAAAACCCATTGCCAACAGTTTGCGTACCCTGTTGAATGCCATAGCCGCAGACGGCTCCTTATTTTGTACGGGTAGTTGCACTATGCCTTCCTCATTGATTCCATATGTAGATTCACACATCAGAACCCATATCGGAGGCTTGTCGGGTGCCGCAAATTACAGTTGGACATGGAACGGAGGCACGGCCCCGGGAAAATGGACATTGCTCAATTCCGGTAACGGTAGGGGAATTGAGGTAAAAATCATTTCGACATCCGGTCCGTTCACCCCTTCCGGAAGCTATACATGGGCCACCGTGCAGCCCGCCATCTCGACCACCCCGGCCAATTCCCAGTCGAACCTGCTGCTACTTAAAGGTTATCCTACCGGCAGTCCTACCTATCCCGGCCAGGCTTTGCCCATCACACTCACCATTGAAATAAACCCGATCGGTTATGCCGAACTGTATGCCACCGATTGCCAAAAAGTGACCAACGAAAGCCTCACCTGCAACACCCAACCCCACAAAAACCTCAGGGAGCTTGAGGAATTACTCAGGCAAATGATCGCCGACGGAACGATAGACCTCTCGGCAACGGAGTTTTGTCCCATCAGCGTCATTACCTCCAGTATTGGCACGGATGAATTTGAAGAGCCTCTTTTCACTGAGCTCGTCTCCATATCGGCCTTCATGGATAACCAATCCCCGGATGGTGTCAATTCATACTACTTCAGCGCATCCTTCATATATGACGGCCAACCGCTTGACATAACCGGCAAGTGGTGCAAGCCCATGCGAAATTGCGAAAGTTGTAACGACGACGGCACCACCCCCCCCTGTGATTCGGTAGCCGGTGGCCCATGGTACATTAAGCTGGATATGAGCTCTTTACAGATAGGAGAGATTTCTATCGAAGATGCCTGCTTTGCTGGCCATACGTTTGATGCATACCCGGTAAACCCCGCTTATTTTCCGGGGTACGATATGTCTTCCGTCATCTTGTCCCACACCAACATCCCCGGTTGGACCATTCAACAGTTTTACCAAGACTGGGCCAATTCCATCAATGCCTTGGGCGTTTCGGGTATTACGGCTACCATACGCAATGGCTCGTTGTACATCTCGTTTCCCGGCGATATTCTCTATACCGATCCCATATCCGGCAGTAACTGGAACCTGAAATGTAATTGTTTAACCAGTTCCAGCTTCAACCCATTCTTGGGCGACCCTAACGGAAGAAGCATAGGTACCGTAAACAGGGCATGCTGCCTCCCGGAAGTATATTCGGCACCCGACCCGGGCATACAGGAGGAGCCTGTCGTCATCACCGCCACCGAATGGCCACCGCAGGACGACCTCGTGTACGGTGAATCCTGTAACCCGGCCATCAGTCCGTTCCCGGAAGTGCCTTACGTGGAAGGTTGTACCGAACAGCTGCAAGACATGGCCAACCTGAATGCCCAAAACGGCTTACAGGCATATATCGATAGCCTGAAGGCCGACTACATAGCCCGTTATCTGGCCAAATGTATGCAGGTAAAGGAGACACTCACCATGCAGTACAGGCTCAGCGAATACCATTTTACCCTGTATTATTATGACCGTGCCGGCAACTTGGTGCGTACCGTACCGCCCCATGCCGTGCTTCCACTTACGCCAGTGCAATACGCCACGGTACCCGCTGCACGCTCGGCCGTAACTAACGTACGCCCGGAGCATAATACCTACAACTATTTCGACGAAAACTGGAGGCTCGGAACCCAATATACATACAACAGCCTCAACGCGGTTACCCAACAACAAACACCCGACGCCGGCAAGAGCCAATTTTGGTATGATAACCTGGGCCGCATCGCACTCTCCCAAAACCCAAACCAAGTGCCGAACAGGTACAGCTATACGCTATATGACAACTTAGGACGGACAATCGAAGTGGGAGAAGTACGGTCAGGCACCGTCATTTCCGAAAGCATCGTCAAAGACCCCGCTTCCCTCGTTTCTTGGCATGCCGCCATACCGGATGTATACCATTTCCAGATTACGCGCACCTATTATGATGCCGTAACCCCTTCCGTAACCCCAAGCGGCATAACGCAGTTAAACCTGCGTGGCCGCGTGAGTGCCGTGGTACTCATCAACCAGGGTGCCACCATACCGAGCATTGCATCTTCCATACATTATAATTACGATTTCCATGGAAACGTTAAAAACATACTGAACGTAAACAATGCACTCGCCTCTATTAACCAAACCCAAACCACGGTAGCCTATACCTACGACTTGGTGAGCGGCAAAGTATTGGCCGTGGCATACAACGCCACCAAACCCGATGCCTTTTACCACCGATACCGGTACGACAACGATAACCGCCTATTGGAAGCACAGACCTCTGCGGACGAACTCCAATGGGACATGGATGCCCGTTATAACTACTACCGCCACGGCCCCTTGGCCCGTACGGAATACGGAAACAAGGTACAGGGAATGGATTATGCCTATACCCTACAAGGCTGGATTAAAGGCATAAACAGCGATAACCTAAGCACCACGAGGGATATCGGTAGGGATGGCTATGTAACATCCGGAAATTCGCATGCGTGGTTTAACGCGGATGCCTTTTCTTTCTCCCTATCCTACCACGATGATGATTATACGCCCATCGTCGTCATTCCCGGCATCAGGCCATTTGCCAGCCACCCGGCGGAGTCGGAACTGTTTAACGGCAACATCCGATCCGTCAGTACCACATTGAAGGAACCCGGAACCAATACCATACTCCCCTTGGCCCAAACCTTCAGATACGACCAACTGAACCGCATCCGTTCCAGCCAGGCATACAGCGGGCTGAACATTATAACCAATATCTGGAGCGGGCCGGCACTCGCCGGTTACGGCACCTCCTATACCTACGACCCGGCGGGAAACATAAAAACCCTGAACCGGAAAGGAAACGACCCCGCGGCCTTGGAAATGGATGCCCTCGAGTACACCTACATTCCGCTCACCAACCAACTGCAGCACGTTTCGGACGATATCGCATATAGTGCCAATTACACTGCGGATATAGACGACCAGATGGACGTACTGAACTACGGGTACGACCTGATAGGCAACCTAAAAAGCGACATGGCCGAACAGATTCAGGACATTACCTGGACCATATACGGAAAAGTAAAAAGTGTAACGCGTACACCGGGAAGCGCAAAACCCGATCTGGAATTTGCCTATAACCCCATGGGCCAGCGCATCAGTAAAAAAATGACCCCGAAAGACAACTCTCCGGTCATTACCACGTATTATACACATGATGCCCAAGGAAACGTGATGGCCATATATACGCACAAACAACCACAGACGGAAACCGAAACCTATACGGTTGAGGAACACTTGCTTTATGGCTCTTCCCGCTTGGGTGTGCGCAAAAGCGGTATTGAACTGCTCACCTACGTGCCCTCCACCGACCCCGTAAAACATCCTCGGGGCCTCAAGCGGTACGAACTATCCAACCATTTGGGCAACGTACAGGCGGTGGTGAGCGACCGCCGCAGACGCATGTGTACCGACAATACCTTCCAAGGCTACGAGGCCGACATACGCAATACCTACGACTACTATGCCTTCGGGATGGCGATGCCCGGAAGGAACCTCACCGCCGAATCCTGCACCACCGACGTGATATCCGTATCCGAGACCTTACTGTGGAAGGACGGCTCATCCACTTCCGGCCTTACGCCCATCGCAACCTCCGTGTCCTCCGTGCCGGTTCCGTTTACCACGGAATACCAATACCAGGTTACACGCACCACCAGCACCGTTACCGCATGGGGCGTAAAAACGAATACATCACAGATACTTTCGCAGGAATACACCGTATCATACCGACTTGACATGAACACCTGCAGTGGGACCATCTGGGCCGTGGCCAAAAATGCCTCGGGAACCATCATCACCCAACACGCATCCGTCACGGGTACCAACTCGTTCACCTATACGGCGGACCAGACAGGAAACGGGACGATTGAATTTGTGGCACCCTACGGGGGGGCGTGTTCCTTTTTCCTGGACGACATACTCGTGACCAAACAGACAGAGACCCACGAACTGCATTGCTACGGGGAGGAATGCCAACCCGCCTCCGTAAACACGGTGCACGAGACATTCGACTCCGGGACCGGCGGCTTTGGTGCCGTGGCCTCCGCATCCCTCGCCAATTCCTCCCAAAGATTGGCAGTCGGCGGCGCGTATACTACGCTGGGCAGCAATACACAGGGGGCCGCGCGCACGTTTGATGCTTTGCAGGACATGGACCATACGCTCACCTTCACCCTGGAGAACACATGCATGCCGTCGGGATCCTTCTCCTCGCAGCCGCTTACGGTAAACGTAAAGGACCAACTGGGCACCATAGTGGCCACACAGACCTATACTGCATCGGGAACCTTCTCCATCTCGTTCACGCCCGCCTCATCAGCCACCTACTCCATAGAGTTCCTCATGACGTTCTCCAAGAAGTTCACCTCCTGCACCTTCCATATAGACGACGTGGATATCTCCTACGAGGATCCCTGCGCCGAGCCGCCGGTGGGTACTCCGTCTGCTTCGTCATATAGGTTTGGGTTTAATGGAAAACCCAAGGACAATGAGGTCTACGGCGATGCCAACGCGTATGATTTCGGTGCGAGGCTCTATGACCCGCGTATCGGTAGGTGGATGGCTGTTGACCCACAGGCCGGTCAACAGCCTGCACAATCCCCATATAAAGCATTTCTGAATAATCCCTTAATCTACATCGACCCAAGTGGGGAAACTGAAATAATCGTTATAAATGTCAGGAATACGGAAACTGGAAAAACCACCACTTACTTTAAGGTGACCAGTGACAAATACATCTCTTACAAAGTTTGTGTAAAATTCCCCATAATTGGACATGGACATAAATACGATTGGTATAACTATACGACAACAGTGGATGTTGATATGAGTCCAGAAGGCGAGTTTTCCAATATAAGAACTAGTGGACCGGTTACAAACGGAGGGGCAGTAAGGCGAACCTTCGGCACCGATTTTCACGAATGGGATAACTTTGAAGGAGACGGAGGAACCCAGAGAGGCGGGTGGAACCTGGTGTCTGGAGAAGACGCGATTTCTCCGACCAAATTCAAGGCATTAAGCAATGAGGAATCAATAAACATAGATTTTGTGCTCGCCGCCTTCGGAAGTGGAAACGTATTGGGCAAGACCCCCCGGCACTTACCTGATTTGCCCGGGCTGCCAGATATAAAGAAAGGGGTGGGACTTCCCGAGGCTACCGGAAAAATCAAAGATCTAGCCGACAGAATAAAGGACGTCGCTCAGAAGAAACCTGTACCAGCAGAAGACAGCGCAATATTTGTTGTTGATGGAAAACCTGTTAAAGCACCGGCGGGCAGCTTCAGCAAAGATGATACTGTTGACGTAAGTAGAATGTCTGGGATGCATCGTAGAGAAAAAAAGTAATAAAAATGAAAAAAATATATCTATACATAACAATTATTCTTTTGTCTTCTTGCCAGTTAAAAGACGAAACAAAGGTACCGGTACTTGATTCAACCATGATAAAAATTCATCTTTCAAGCAATATTGAATTAGCAATAGAGAGCAAGGATGATGAAAAAATATTCAGTACAAATGTTAATGGACAAAAAGAAGGCCTAAGCATAAAAATAAAAAATGGAAGACTTATTTATAAGAGAATATATAGAGATAATGAGAAGCTATTAGAAAAAATGTATTATTATAATAACAATACACTCGACTCCATTGTTTTATATCATACAGTTAATAAAGAAAGCCATTTTGAATATAGACGGAAATTGACCTTAACCTCAAACAAAAATACTCCATGGCTAACAATAAATTCAGAATTATTTTCATGTGAACCTAAGACAACTATAGAAATATATCCTAAGAGAGCGCATGCAATTGAAATCTTTGCCACTGATAGCCTTTTACAAGAAAATCCTGTTGAATTTGCTATTGATAATAAAATTGAACGAATTAGGTTTAGGGGCAATAAGAAGTTTTTTTTAACTTACGATATCACACAAGGAGTCAATTTTATGGATTTCTATATCTATGTCATTAATAATGTAATTATTGATAATGACACCGAAACGATAGATGGCCAAGCCTTCCCAATTAGCTTAATATTTTATAAGATTGATTGTAACAGTCCCATGCTAAAATATTGGAAAAAAATAGATAAGGAATTTATCCAATTTTAGAGGGCACGCACTACCTCCATGACGATTTCGAGAAAAGCACTTCGATACATCAAAGTATAATTTAAAATACGTTCTTTGAAATACTAAATCAGGACGTAGTAATATGCAAAAACAGTGCATAGAGGGTTATACATTCGGATTTAACGGACAGGAGAAGGACAACGAGGTCTACGGCGAGGGTAACAGCTATACCGCGGAGTTTTGGCAGTACGACCCACGTATTGCTATGAGGTGGAATATTGATCCTGCATTTGAGGAAAAGCCCTGGATGTCACCTTACCATGCTTTTAGCAACAAACCGATACTGAACGTTGATCCTAACGGAGCAACGGATAGCCCCATCTTTGATTCCGAAACTGGTTCATATCTTGGTGAGGATAGCCAAGGTGCTTTTGAGGGGGATGTGCTTTACATGAATAAGGATAAATTCAATAGCCTATCTTCCAACGGAACAAAAACGATAGACCATGATGTCGCAACAAAACAAAGTGACTATACAGCCGCAACACTACCCGACACCGAACACAGAAAGAAACTTTTCGGTGCGGCTTATAATACCATTGGAAAATATAGGTTAAAACACTTCGAAAATGAAGAATCTCTTTTATTGGGTAACAAAGTAGAAGTAGCTGATTGGGGTAAAGGTATCGCATATGCTGCCAATTACGGAAATGGGCATAATCAACCAGGAGGCCGTTCACCGGAAGGATGGCTATTATACTATGATGAAATACAAGTTAATTTTGCAGAAAGAGATCAACTTAATACTCCTGGAAATATGTTTAGCAATTATTTACATGAGTATAAGGGACATGGATCTCGAGGAATGGGATTATCAGATGGTAAAACTGACCATAAAATAATTTACAACATGCAAATAAATCATGCATCATTCAAATATACTAGTGGATCATATCGACAACATGTTAAAGACGAAGCAAAATGAGAAATCTAATTTTTTTTACGTTTTTATTATTAGCACTCGGGGGATGTAACAGCACACCCCCCGAGGCAAAAAATATTGATTTAGCAGACACGACTTCTGTACGTAAGGAGACGAATAGAGAATTAAAAGCCTCAATCACGGGTTTTATACTGCAGTTTGTAAAATCCGACGTTACCAATGAAATCAAAGACGATTATAATATTTTACTTCAAATAGGCGACCTGTCACATGAAATTGAAGACGCAAAAATGAATTTGGAGGATTATGACAATATCAATTCGAAATATAAAAGTTTCATTGCAAATCTTATGTTCACGAATAATTATTCTAGCTATATTTTTTTAGACAAAAATCATAATATACTTACCAATCAAAATAAGAATATTAAAACTATAAAAATCTATATCCAATATTTACACTTTAATGATGCACAGAATATATGTGATATAGCATTTGGTGCATTTATGTCTAATGAATGGGGATCGGTTAAATTATTTAAAATTAAATATGATAAAGATCTTCAGTTAGAAATCATTTCTCGCTATATGGTATTAGTATCCTAACGTTAGGGTATTGGTGCTATGTATATATAGAAAGGTATCCCAAAGGATACTTTTCCTCGTTTATGCGGTTTTCATTGACCATACGTTTTTGGGAAGCCAATAGAATGACCCATTGGTTGGTACTATGTATATATGGAATCTATAAAGTGTAAAAATGTTACTCTTACTAATGCTGAAAGAGCAATTTTTCGAATAACAAGCAACGCTATATATTTAAAAACGGCCATTGTTTCTTCACCCCAGAAAACATTACAAGATATAGAGCGATTGTACCAGTCGTTGAAACAGAGATGCGATATGAAAACATTATTTCATTATGAAACTAAATACAATCGAGGATATGATAGAAAGTATGAACGGAAGTAGAATCAACGTCCAGACCATATTGAGATGTTGCCGTTTTGCCTTTTCTTTCATAAGATGGTCTGGCCCTGTCTGTAATTCAACAATAGGCCATATGTCCGGGGATTTTCCCATGTAATGTCCAATGATGAGAAATAGTACCCCACCTCCGGCTATAGAAGCCGCAAAAATCCTCGGAAACGCATCGAAACCTGTTAGAACATATCTCCAATAAGCGACATATCCAGGCGCATTAAAGCGATAGATATCCCATATTACGCCAAACAATAACGTCCCAGTGATAAATGCAGAAAAATAGATAAGCCGTGAATTCTTTTCTAGGACATCTACCTGGACCGTAACTCCATCAAGCCATTCATGCAATTTTCCGGCAAACCCGTTTACCCACATAGTGTCATTAGAGCCAAGTTCCATAAAACTGCTGTTCGAATATTCCTTTTCTTCACTGTCATAATCAGACCCGTGGAACAGTCCTATTTTCACAAATGTATTTTTATCCGGATGCATCACCATTTCGATAGAGCGAATCCGCTTTTTCAGTATTGGTGACTTCGGATCAAACAATGTTAAGTCATCAGAAATAAACGATGTGTTGTCATAGCACTTGATGGAGAATTCCATTCCTTGGCTATCGTATTGTTTTTTCTGTCATACTCATCAAACAATAACTCTGCTAACTCACGGATATGTTCAATAAGAAAGATTTTGTTATGGATAGGCAAGAAAGTATTCTGTCTGTAAGGCATAAAAAAAGATTAAAGGTTGACGAACATACACAAAAAATTTTGACCTATTGTATATAACAAATCCCATAGCCATTAACTGCATCTACTAATTATCGACAAATGGACCATGTCCATTGAACAAGCTTATAGATAAGCCCTAAACCAATGCCTGCCGCTATCAGTATCGAAAACAATTCCGAAAACGAATTATTTGATCGTGGGTGACGGTACTTATTCATGATGGTTAGTTTTAATCACTACTAAAATACAAAGGATTAACTAATAATAAGAGCGGTCAGGATTTTATGTGTTAGCAAACGATTCTAGATACCTACTGGCATTATTTGTTTCCAGGCTTAACCATAACGGCAGATGGTCGCTCATTTGGTATTGCCGCCAACGGTGATATTCGGCATCATATTTTT
>Ga0247814_10001322_pt1 | contig 14752 bp, 15 predicted proteins | sample UWRJL179409R1_FD_179947 | JGI IMG/M metagenome (GOLD analysis project Ga0247814, IMG submission 179947) | Plant litter microbial communities from Arlington Agricultural Research Station in Wisconsin, United States - UWRJ-L179-409R-1 | ecosystem: Environmental > Terrestrial > Plant litter >...
TACACAACTCGCCCAATGCACCCTGCCCGTCGGGCGGCTGAGGGTTAACTCAATAGACACGGCTAAGCATGTAGGACCGACAGCGGAGTACTGGCGGACGGGGGTTCAAATCCCCCCGGCTCCACCATACAAGCTATACAAATCAAGCACTTAGCGTTTATCGCGGGTGCTTTTTTTGTGCCTAGTGGGGCCGTTTTGGCTCCGGAATGACAGCTTAATGACAGCATGGAGCAAAGCTCATGGTCAGACCTTCACGGTATCTCGCGGCTTTCCCGCGGGAGGGGCGGGATGCTTAAAAAAATAGGTAGCGGCGTTTTTAGCCTGAGCGGCGCAGCAATATTGATAGGCGTCATTGGGGGTATTTCGTCCGTAGTCACTATATTCATGAACACCTCCGAACAGGTCTCGGTCAAGTGGGTGCTGCTGTCAGTGATCCTTGCGGTCTACATGATCATAATTTTGCTAAAGATCGCTCATGATGCCGTTGACGCCGGAAAGCCCCTTCCAGCCTTCGAAAGGCCTTTCAAATTTGTGCCAGACGTTGGGGTTTTTGTGATACACAAAAACGAGAATTTCGTTATGAACACCATCGTAGGATGTTACTCGCAAGAGGACGGAATCGACCGACTGGCGTACATCGGCACGGTGCTGCTGATCCAATCACAGTTAATTCAGATCAAAATCCTAGCAGACCTAGAAGTGCTCAAATCCATTCCCGTGGGCCCAGATGAGCTTAAGCTTATTGAAATTCGCCCTGTAGTCCCCCTCGAAAGCTTGCAACGGCTGATCCGTCAGGAGCATGAAAATGGTTGACCGATATTTTGGAAAGGTTGTCAGAGTGTCGGACGAATACTCCGTAGTGGTAAATGTCGGCGATAACCACAACGTGAAGCTAGGGCAGCGATTCCTTCTTATCGGCATAGGGGAAACGATCATGGATCCGGACACCGGCGAAACGTTAGAACAGCTCGAAATAGTCAGAGGAAAGGTCTCGGTCACTCACGTGCAAGAAAAGATATCGACATTAACGTCCTGCGAAGTCGAAAGAGACAGGGATACCAAGGAAACGCGCCGCCAAAGCCCGAACACCCTGACGGCTCTTACCAAAATGTTCGGTGATGGTGAATCTGTAACGGAAGTGACCAAGTTAGGGGTCGAGAGGATCAAGCCGTTATCTAATCCACAGCCTGGCGACTTTATAATCAAGTTATAGGAGCTGCGTATTCGGGAACCAGGCATGGTTCCCTACCTTAGATTGGTGATTAGTGCCCCTCACAGCCAGAGCGTCTGGCCAGCAAGCACGTGCGCGCAAAAGATTGTCCCAGCCATCCCCAGCGTCCTGCCGATGAACAAACCAATCCTCTTCGCTTGTTTCCATCTCCGCCCACATCTTGGCGCGGGATTTTGGGTCAATACTGGAAGGGGATTTGCGACGGGTGACCAGAACGGCTGGGGAAAGGGTGCCGCCAGCCGATCACGGCATTGAACAGTTCTAGGCCCGAGGGGCAGTGGGGATGTCCGGATTCAGGGGTCGGTATTCATTTCCCCCCTTAACCAGTCGACTCTTGATTAATCAAAATTTAAGGCTTTTTAGTGAAAACGATGATCTGACTTGCATCGATCAGCGTATCAGCAGCATAAAGATGCATCCTGACCTTCAGGAGAACGTCTCTGACCGTGATCAGCCCAGGCTTATGGCTCAGCACATTCGAAAGATCGGACGCAATATTATCTGGCAGCCACAAAAAAGCTTCAAAAGTCAGATTATTCAGCCTTTTAAAATCGTCTGGCATCGACAACCACTCCGCGAGTAGCTCGGCGATGCATGCTGCTTTAAGCCTAACTTGATCCTGGTGCTTAGCCGCCTCAAGCTGCCTAGCGTACTCGTGCGCTACGGAGCTTGTGATGCGAGCCTTATACCACTCAGATAACAGCAGCCACAAAACAAGGCAAATCGGCAACGAGATACCTAGCGAAGCCGCAACTGTATTTGCAATATCCATGAGTCCCCTCATTCCAAGGCTGTGACACCAAAGTGACATCATAACGCAGAGCCTGCATCCTCAGCACCAGTTGGCCACGATACAATTTTTTACCAGGGCCCCCATGATTCCTTCCAGCTTGGCAGGTCGGCCGTTTGACCGGCCAATGCATGCGTACAATCTCCCAGGTGCTGGATGCGCCCGTCAGTGACAAATGAATGACAAACCTTCCCGTAGCGACTCGCGAATACGGCCTCTCGACCACCAGACTTATAAATACCGTCGTGTTCATGCACCTCGTCGTCAGTCAGATGCTGCGGCCGTCAGGCGCGCCGGTTGTCCGAGCCAGAACCGACGGGGAGAAGGTGCGAGCGTCAGGATTTCCGTTGTATCCCCAGCTCGGGCCGGGCGTACCGGGCGAATTGACCTTGATGCTGTGCGGCCCATCACAGCCCAAGCAAAAGAACCAGATCGATCCGTCAGCGCCTTGGCCCAAGCAGCGGCCTATGGTTTGCTCTCGCTCATGGCACATCCTTGAAGAAGACGTGATGCCCGAGTTTGAGCGTCTGCCTGGCCTTCGCCGCCCACGCTGGTGGCTTGGGCATGGTGGTCGCGTAATAGTGAGTCGCGCCGCCAGTTGGATCAGGATAGGCACCGTCCACCACGGCAGTGGCCACCATGACTGCCTTCGCCATCTCGCCGACCGGGATCGACTTCGCGCCACTCAGGAAAGGGAAGTTCGGATCGTTCTTGTTCCAGCAGCTGAACTGGTAAGGCTTCAGGCACACACCGGCGTATCCCTCCCCCCACCATGATTTGGGCTTGCCGTCGTTCACGCGGTTACGGATGGTCCAAGCCACGGCTACCATCCCGGCCAGGGTTTCGCCACGGGCTTCGCCCCAAAGCGTGCGCGCCAGTACGTCACGATCTTTTTCATTGTCAGTCATGTTTTCTCCAGACGAAAAAAAGCCCGCTCAGTGGCGGGCTTCGTTGAATTATTGCGGGGTTAAATTAGTTTCATCGCAGGTTCAGGCGACGGGCAGGCGCGCACACAGCGGCCATCACTTCTTTGAGCTCCTGCCAAGGGTACATCCCATGTGCCGTACAACTTTCAAGGTGCGGGAATGGTTCGCCAGCATCCTCTACGGTCTGCCCGTTCAGGCACTGACAGCAAAGCACGTAGCTTCCAAAAAGGGACCAACGCCCCGTCCAGCCGATCAGTCGACAGGTGAGCACGTCGCTCTGGCTCAGCTCCTGGCAATACTTGTTCACGTCTAACGCTTCAAACATCCCACACCTCCATATGCGCGGGCGCGGAACATCCAAATTCCCGCCTAAATCATCTATAGCTCAAGCCACAGACATGTTTGGAACGATTCGCGATTCATTGACGCTCGTCAGTTACTTAAACGAAATAAGCCCGGTGTTGCGCTCAATCTCCAGGCGAAGAAAACCCCGAACTTGTCGGGGTCTTGGTATAGCTCCAGTGGCCGCCAAGTCGGACGCCGAGGAAGAAGATCAATGCCCGCCATCGAGCCGTACCGTCGCCAGTGGTCAGCGCCCGGTAATAGATGTCGTCGCACTCGCGGCGGGTGAGCGGCCCGAACGTGTACAGCCAGTCATGCAGGATCGAGGCGCGCATCCCATAGCCGACCAGCAGGCCATAGATCGCCAGCGCGATGACGGCAACGATCCAGAGCGTCATGCGAATCCATGGATACGAGTCGACCAGCGTGCCGCCAGTCAGCGCCGTGACCGCACAGCACCGGCAAATCTCCCGAAGGATACGGATCGAGGCCAGGTCACTGACGAAGGTGTCTGGCACCGTGATTGGACCAAACACCGGATCGTTGAAGGCCATCGACTGCCGCATCTCCACTTCCCAGCGGCTGATGTAGCGGATGTCTGGCTTTAAGTCGAACTTGCCGATAGGTGTTGTCATTGATTTTCCCCAAGCGACAAAAAAACCGCCGGGGCGGTTTAATCATGAGATATGTACTTCCTGGAAACTTAACCCAGCATCATCGAGTAATTTATCGATCCTAGATCACCATTTATGAGGTACAAGCTCGGAAAGCCTAACTAAAACATCTTTATCGTCAACACGCCTCGTGCTAGCCCCGACCAAATATTTTACGACCCCCCCATCTATCTCTACAGCTTTCACAACATGAGGATAATCCCAACCCTGTAACGTCACAACCTGTCCCATCGTAGGCGGCCAAATTATGCTCTCTTCGCCAGGCCTGTTCACAACCAGCAGAACTTCATTCAGAGTTTCAGATATAGATTCAAGAGCCTGCTCGATTGTCTGCTCCACCCCGCTTACATCGCCCCTGTCGGACTCATCCTTTTCATCGAATCGATCTGACAGTGAGCGTTCAAAATCTTTTAACTCTTCTTTTGAAACTGACCTGTAACTATCAACCATTGAGGTTAGATATTTAATATCCGCTCTCAACTTGTTGACTTCTCGACCCAAATCCAATTCATCTATTAATTTATATACATCATCAGAGTTATACACAGGCACATCTCCATAGGGGCCGGCGTAATGTAACTGAGAACCTCTCAGTAAATCCACTGAGTCCAGAGGTGTCTTTGTCCAGCCCGCCGCTTCTATGCTGGCAACTCCAGCACCGGCAGCTCAAGCAGGAACGCTTCGACTGTCGGCTGCTCACGCCCACCGGCCAGCACCAGCGCCAACTGTTCATAGGCGTAGGCCCAGACCAGCGAACGCCATGCGCGGAAGGCGATGCCGTCATTCTGGAACTTGGGCACCGCTGGCTCTTCGGCGTAGCTGACCGCCGTGGCAATGCTGTCATAGCGCGCCGCGATGGCCGCCTCGTTGAGCTTCGCCTGCACAGCCTGCTCGAATGCGGCAGTGGTCTGCGTCTGGATCAACGCATCCCGCGCCGCTTTCTCTGCCGCCGTCATGTTTACCTGCTTGCGGACAACCTTCACCACATGGCGCGCGGCATCAATGGTCAGCACTTCCGCGCCCCACTTCTTGTTGACGCCCAGTTCGCCCTCGGTGTTTTCTTCGGGCCACCATGCCGAGTCTTGAACGCCCAATTCGGACGGCGTCCACGACAAGTCCGCGAGAGATTCAGGCAACAATAGCGGGCTGATAAGAAAGTCGGGGATTGGCTCGCGAGTGGCGATGCCGTTTTGTACTCGAATTAATCCAGACATAACCACCCCTTTAATTAAATTCAACTACTTGAACCAAAGCCGATGCCGCGAAATTTGCGTTTGAACCGCCGCCACCAAACTTTAAACTTGCTGCATTGGCATTCAACTGCGCAAAGTTTAAACCCCGGCAATACTGAAAACCCGGAATATCTTGAGACGTCAGGACACTGAAAACTAACGTTTTTGAAGGGTCGGGTGTGTATCCTAGCGCAACTGCAACTTGTGTGACTCCGACTTGCGCCGTGCCGACAACCTTAGTTATTTTTTTAACATTGTCGAATTCGATAACGGTAACAATGCCGTTAGAGCCGGACCAGACCGCATTAGTTGAAACAGCAAAGTGGGCGATTTTTCCGTCCCAAATATTCCAGAGAAAGCCGCCATATCTATCATTTTGGCCGGAGCTCTGAGGATCTTCCGCACCTTGTTGATCGAACATGACGATAGATTTATCAGGATCAACGGGGTTTGGCAAAGTAAAAGAAGCACCCCCGATGTAAACGTTTATGAATCCGCGTTGAATACTTTTTATGTTTGACGCTGAACCGATGGAAGCTGACCCCAGCCCCATCGGATCCTGAAGCGGGCTTCCCAACGGATTGCTCAGATTCATGACATGTCCATCCATTCGGCTGTGAATGCGACACCCGAAGGCCACGCAATCTGAATGCCGACATAAACTTTCTCGCCAGCTTCAAGGCGCTTCGGAGCAGTCGCGTTGAAGTTGCCGAAAACCGTTTCGGGAATTTTGGCAGTTGTGGCCAGCGTGTAGGCCGCCAGCGTTTCCGAGCCGATGGGCTGGAACGTGACGCCATTATCCTTGCTGCTGTAGGCCTGCAAGCCTGTGGCCGTAACCGTGGACTGCGGGAAGGCCGAGATTTTGGCGAGGTACGCCCCGTCAGGTCCGGCCGTGGCGATCAGCTTGAGCGAGGCCAGTGTCGGCGCCGGGATGCTGCCGAGGGCCGCAGTGCAAACACCGTAGCCGGTCTTGATCTTCTGCGGAAACGGTTTGGTATCAGTCAAAGCCATGATGGTGATCCTTTAAAATGGGCCTGAGGCGGCAATTGCGTGGAGTCGGGCAAGTGAGGTTTTCAGATCCTTGTATGCAACGCCCTGCTCGTCGTCATTCACGACCAGTGCTTTACCTGCATTGCCCACCAGCGAAGGAAGGCCAGCAGCAGAACCAGCCGCAGCAGCAGCGGCCTGCGCAGAGTTGCGATAAGCCAGCGCATCCGCCGCAGACTGAGCGGCAGCGGTCGCGGAAACCACGGCAGCCGCCGCTGCCTGTACTGCTCCGGTGCGCGACAGCGCCACAACATCTATCGTCTCGTTCATCCAGGTGACGGTGAGGTTGATCGCGGCAACCATCAGCGGCAGATAGGCGATGGTGGCGTCGGCTTTTGGCGAGAATCCCTCGGGTCCATCGGCCCGGCTTGGCGATGGTGGTGGCGTCGGAATAGCAGCCGGAATAGCCATTAAATAACCCCTTCAATAGAAATAGTGCCCTGCGAAAAATCGGGACCGCTGAACGGGAAGCGAAAAGTTTTGTAGAAGCCGTAAATAATCGTGGATTCGTACTTCTCTTCTGCGACCCAAACAACCGGAGTTGCACGAATCTCGGTCAGCAACTTTTTAATTTTGTCGATCCGAATCGTTTCAACTTGAATCGGGAAGTCGCCAACATCAGAGAAAGATCGCTGAATAACCGTCATAGTCCCGAAGGTTGGGTCGCGAACTTTCCGACTGTAGTCATCAATCCCAACAGATGCGTCCCAAAGAGCAGTCCCGATGGTCTGCAACTTGCCATTGATCAGAATGCCCACAGCGGCCGTGCCCGTACTTTCGACGACCACCCTGATATCAGCCGTGCCATAAGCGGGCATATCCAACACAACCACGTTCGTCCGGTAATCGATGTCCTCGAAAAACCAGTCGTACCAGTTATCAACGCCAGCGCTGATCAGGCTGATCTTCCGGTTAAAGACAACGCCCTCTACCGGATCAGTAACCGTGATGGTTACCGACTTTCCGGACAGATTGAACAAGGCCAGGGAGTTAACGACTGTACCGGGACGCATCACGACATCCACCTTTAGCGGGTTGGTTGTTTGCGTCCCGATAACGTCATCGAACATTTTGTACTTGTTGGTGAAACTCACGACCATCCATGTTGGAGTTGCTTTAGCCAGGCCATCCAATGGCGAATCCGCAGTGGTCGTCGCCAGCACTTCATAAATCATGTGCGTCGCGGCGAGTATCTTGCGGGTGCCCTTTGGATAAGTGCCTGCCACCCACTCGGCATAATCGTTTTCGAGCACGTTCGATGAAATCAGCATGCTTGGAGCAAATATCGTCGGCCTGATAAATCTCATACCAGCACCTCCCGCGTTTCCGGCATGCCGTCGTTCTCCCATTGGCGAATGATCTTGGTGCGCGTATCCGAATCGCTGATGAGAGGCAGGAGCCCCTGCTTGATCGCGGTTATGACCTGGTCGAGCTTGGTCGCCAACACCGCAATGCCCGCGCTGTCACCGTCGCCACCGCCGTCAGAATCAGAAACGGCGGACCCCGCCCGATAGCTGGCGGCGCCGTCGAAGCGAAGCTCCGGAGCGCCACCAGCGGCGAAGCCTGGCAATTGCCCGGCGTTCATCTGATCGAGCACATCGGTGCCATAGGCGCTGACGGCACTGGCGCGCATCACGTACTCGCCGTTTGATAGGCGGGAAAGAATGCTGTCGCTGGTGCCGGTGCCTGGGCCACGAATCAGCCCGCCAGTTGCGTGCGCGGGAATCTGCCCGTTGGTCATCGCGGAGTCGCGAATGGCCGCCGCAATCTGGTCATAGGGGATTGCCCCGCTATCCAGTGCCGCCTGCCAGAACGCCTTGCCAGCTGCGTCAGCGTCACGACCCAGCACCGACTGATAGATCGAGTCGATGATCGTGCCGTTGTTCTGCGAGGTGTTCGCTACAGCGCTCCCTGCGCCGGTACGAGGCAAGGTGGCCAATGCCGCGACGACTGCCGCATTCATGGCTGCGACCGCCGCTGCAACCGTCTTCACCGAAGTGTCGACACCGTTGAGCGAATCGATCTGAGCCTGGGCAAAAGCCATCTCCTGATCAAACTGCGTCAGTTGTGCGTCGTAGGTCAGCTTCGCCTGAGCAATGTGGGCATTCACGCCAGCAACCAACTGTTGCTGTGCTGTGAGCTGCTTGCCGTTCAGGCCATTCAACTCAGACACAACGTTCGCTGTCTGCCCCTGGTCCCGGGCGAAATCCTCCATGGATGCGTAGAGGTCAGCGTTATTGTTGCCGACCGTATCAAGCGCGTCGTCGAGGCCGGTAACGCTGGACAGCAAACCACCCGCCTGCGCAGTCGCCAAGGCGTTGCGCAACGTGGCCTGAGCCTGGCTGCGCAGCATCTTGGTGGCTTCGTCCGAGTCGCCGCGCAGGGTTTTGAGCGTCGAGCTCAGGCTGCTGCTGATTGACGTCAGGTCCGAAACGCTGGCGTTCGCGGTGCTGAGCATGTCGTTCATAGATGTGCTCGACGCTTTATAGGCGTCGGTCACTTTCTTCTGATCGGCAGTGATCGCCCGCTGAATCGCGGACATTGCGCTGTTGGCGTTTGCCAGTGCAGTGGTTCTCAGCGCTTCGGCCTGCTGCGCAACGATTTTGAAAGCATCGCTGGCATTGCTCGCCGAACCTTTCAGGAAGTCGAACAGTTTCTTGCCCGAATCGCCCGCCTGGCTCGCCGCGTAAACCATGTTTTTGTAATCCTGCTCGGAAGCAGGAAGAACGACGCCCATCGCGGCAAACTGCGCCGTGATATCCGAAAGCTTATCGTTTGCACGTTCGGCTTCGGTGGTGAACAGGGTGTAGTAGTTCAGATCCAGCGCGTTCTGAGCTTCCTTCGCCGCTGCCTCACGCTGCTCAAGAATCGCGTATTGCGCTGCCGCAACATCCGAGTACTTGATCAGTGTCAGTGCTGCCGCTGCGCTGGACTCCTTGGTCGTGTCGAGGGATTCAACTAAAGCCCGGAAGCCTTCGCGAGTATCCGGCAACTTGTAGCCCATCGCCGTGAACTGCTTGGTGATCGCTGCCAGGGTATCGTCGGCCTTCTCGGTTTCGCTGAAAAAGGTGTCGTAATACTTCTGGTTGTTGGCAGTGAACTGCTCCATGCCGCCGATGCCAATCAGCAGAGACTCGGCCAGCTTGCCGCCGGCAACCGTCATCCCCAGCATTTTCAGGTTGATCAGTTCGAAGCCAGCGTTTACCTGGACCAGATTGTTGATGAAGGTAGACAGGCCTGAGAAGGTGTAGCCGTCCAGCCCTGCGGTGGTGGCCTTGTTGATAGCCGAGACAGCAGAGTCACCCAAGTTGACAAACCAGGCCTCGATCTCGGACTGGATAGCCTCCGGCGTCTTGTCCTTGGTGCTGATCCGGGTCGCTGCAACATCCAGGCTATCGAGCACTGACTCGCTGAGTTTGACCCCGAGAATCTCGAACATGCCCATGGCGCCGAGTACCTTGGCGTTATAGGCAGAGCCGAGAGCGTCGTCAGTCGCATCGTCCAAATCATTCGTCAGATAGCGAGTTTTGTTCGATCCGGAGAGCAAACCCTTCTTTTTCTTCTGTTTGGTGTACTGGGCCGCGTCAAAAACGCCATCCTCGACGCCAAGCTGGATACCAACGTCCTTGGTTTTGTACCCGCTACCAAACAGCTTGCTGCCGACGGCGGTCCATACCATCTGGTGGAAAGTCGAGCCGGAAAGGATTGCCGCCCACTTGCCGCCGACCACCTTGCCAAGAACTTTGTCGACACCTTCCAGAAATCCTGCCTGAAGCACGCCTGGCGTCATGGCAATGTTGCCCAGGGCGGTGCCGCCTGCGCTTTCGCGAACATTGCCAGCATCCGGGCGGACGCCAGCGTCGTACAGCTTGCCGGACTGGTACATGCCCAAGATGACGGCGAGCGGCCACATAGCGCCTGCGCTGCCAAGTGCGGCGGATAGCCCGGACTGGCCAGCGGCATAGGTTGCCGAGCCAGCGGTACCAGAAACCAGCGTGCCCCCCAGTCCGAACCCCGTACCTGCCGCAACCGTAGATCCGGCTGCGGTTGCACCCGTCTGCAGGCCGAGCGCAGAGGTTAGAGCTGTCACGCCGGAGGTAAACGTGCCGGTTGCGGTGCTCAGCATGCCCGCGTAGTAATTGATCCCACCAGTTACCGCGCCGGTCAGTCCACCGCTTGCCCAGCCGGCGACGACATCCGCACCAACGCCAGTGATCGCGCTCCATGCGGAATACAGTGTCTTGCCAGCGGAGAGGGCTTCCCCAAACATCGAACCGCTAGAGGACGATCCCGACGAACCGCCGCCGCTACCAAGAAGTTTTCCCCAGACCGATGACAGTCCCTGCCCATTATCCGTGCCGGTCAGCCAGTTGCTGAACGACGCCAACAGCGGTTTGGTTGTGAGCATGTGGGCAATTTCGCCCAGGGTCTGCTTGAAGCCTTGCTTGAGCTTGTCCCAGAGGTCGCCAGCGCCATCGCCGATGTTGGCCCAGGCGTCGGCAAACACACTGTCGATGCGATCAATCGCACCTTCGGTCATCTGACCCCAGATCGTTGCCTTGCTCTGGTTGACCTGGTACTCGTTGCCGAGTTTGACCAATGCATCTTGATACAGCGCAGCGTTCGCCGGATAGCGAGCAATGGCAGCATTTAGCGCGTCCTGCTCTGCGGTGAAATCCTTCAGGAGTTTGGTTTGTGGGCTCAGTCGGTCAACAATCCCTTCTACCTGGCCAGCCTGTTCAAGCGCCTTGTTAGCATCCAGCTGCGCCTTGGTGGTGGCCACGAGCTGTCTGTACTCTTCGCTGCCCACCGCAATGTTCTTGCCCGCCAGTGCTACGGTCACCGATTTCTCGATGTTGTAGGCCTCAAGCGCATCCTTGCCCTGCAGCGTGGCGGTCGCCTGCTTCAGGATCCCGTCGACTTCGGCCTTCAGTTCCTTGATGTTTTTTGAAACGTCGCGGCGGTCTTCAGCATCGTGTAGCGCATTGACTGCGGCGGTGACTTTGTCGCGAGCGCCAGCGCCCGTTTTGAGCAATTCTTCTTCGATCTGCTGCTGAATGGTGATCGCACGAACGTTATCGGCGCCGGACAGATATGCAGCTGCCATTTCATTGGCAGACTGTGTCGAGATACCGGACTTGGCCAGCAGGTCGTCGAGCGCTTTGGCCTGATTCTTCAGGGCGGTTGCCGCAGCGTTGGCGGCTTTGTCCACACGCTTGTTCGCTTCAGTCGTTGCGTCGAGCTGAGCGATGGCGGCGGTTGCGCGATCCACCGGCGAAGCCTTGGTGACTACAGGCGCCGCCGGAGCAGTTGGAGCAGTACCGCCGTTGGTGAGCAAGCCGTAGCCGGAAAGATTTTGGCGCGGCATGTCGGTGCCGGTCGCCACTCGGACGGTTTGGTCGATAATCCGTTGCAGTGCCGCAACCTGGCGCGTTGCGCTGTTCTCGGTAGCCTTGGCCGCCTCATCAAGCGATGTTTTCTGTGCAGCCGCTGTCTGCGCTGTCGCATCTTCAGCGGCGTACAAGGCAACCAGCTTGAGCTTGAGCGATGCCTGCTCGACCTTATTGCCTTCCTTGATCGCTTCCTGATATTTCTTCAGCGTGTCAGTTTGGTCGGCAATCAGTTTTGCCTGAGCGGTCTGGGCAGGCGTGGCCCCCATCTTGGCAGCGGTGTAAGCGGCTTCAGCGGCAGCGTTCGCGCCGAGCAAATCGCGGGTCTTGGTCAGCTGCTCAATGTACTTATCCCAGGCGGCTTTGCTGGCATCGCTTTGCCCTGAGGCCTGCTGCGCGACTGTGAGCCGTTCGGTGCTGGAAGTAGCGGCGACGTTGGCCGTGTTAACGGTGGCCAAAATCTTCCCGAGGTCGCCCGCCTTTTTGGACGTTTCTTCGTAGGCGCTCGACGATTCAGCAAGTTTCTTGATCTTGTCGTCGGTCAAGCCGGCATCTTTCCTTGCCCACTCGGTGACGCTGTCCAGGGTGCGCTGACCCTTGCGGACTTCTTCGATCATCTCGCCGAATTTGGCGCGGTACTGGTTGGCGTCATAACCGATCTGCAGGAAGGCTTCAGCGCCATCTGCGGAATATTTTCTGAGCGAGGCGCCGGCAGATTCAGTGGCGGTGATCTGCTCCTCTGCCCACTTGATGGATTGGAACCGACGCTGCGAGGCACCCAGTTCGTTGAATTTCTGGATCGACTGGTCAACGGTGGCGTTCTGGTCAATCAGCGCATTAGTGGCTGTATCCGTGTGGCTGCTCAGTGCCAGGTAGCTGGCACCAAGAGCGGCAACAGTGAAGAGCAATCCAACCGGCCCGCCGAGCATGCCAAGCAAAGCACCGCCGGCACGGCCAGCAGTGGAGGAAATCGCGGCGTACTCCGCTTTCGCGGCCGATGCTGCCTGAGTTGCCGCAGCGTCCTTGGCCATTGCAGCCGATTCGACATTGAGCGCGGTGCCCAACTGAACCGACGAAACCTGCGCGGCACGTTTCGCCGCTGCAAGCTCAAGATCGGTCGCTGCCAGCGCTTTCGTGTACATCGCCTGCTCAGCAGTTCCGACAGAAAGCGCTGCGGTGTATGCCAACTGATCGCGCTGGCCTTGCAGCAGGCGAAGCTTCGCCACCGTGCCCTCTTCCGTGGCTCGCGCGACCGCAACGTTACCTGCGGCCTCGGCCACGTGAGCCGCAGAAAGCGAGGCTGATGCGGCCGTTTCTTCCATCTTGGCTGCGGCAGCGGCGCGAGTGACAGCGGTCAGCTGTACCCATGTGACGATGTTCCCGGCAGCTTTGACGCCAGCCTCGGCAAAACCAGCCGCAACACGACCCAGCGCGGCGATCAGGACAACCCCGAGTATCTCAGCCAGAGTTCTACCATGCTCCTCAAGGGCGGCCATTGCTGCAGGAACATTTATGGCGTTCAACGCCTTCGACACGTTGTTGATCGAGTCGGCCATCGAGGAAGTGGTGCCGCTGAACGCATCAGCCTCGCCAATGATCTTGGTGAAGGATGTTTGAATGCGGGTCAGTGCAGTACCGACGGTGCTCTGCATTTTGCCGAACAGCGCATCGACGGCTCCCTGCTGAGCCTGCAAAGCCTTCACGACAGAGTCAGCAGTCAGCTTGCCTTCAGCGCCCAATGCGCGAAGAGCGCCCACAGATACGCCCATGCCTTTGGCAATCGCCTGGCTGAGCGCCGGCGCCTGCTCCATCACAGAATTCAATTCTTCGCCGCGCAACGTACCAGAGGCAAATGCCTGGCCAAGCTGAATCAATGCCGCGTTCGCCGACTCTGCCGAAGCGCCGCTGATCACCATGGTTTTGCTGATGGTTTCAACGATTCCTGCAACGCCCTTCCCGCTCAGCTTCAGCGCGTCCTGATTCTGGGCGATCCGCTGATACAGCTCAGCGGTGGCGCCAAGTGGCTGTCCGGACTTCTGAGCGATAGCGAACACGGCATTCTGAGCCGCTGTGAATTCCGCGCTGCTTGACGTGACCAGCTTTAGCCGGTTGGCAACGGTGGTGTAGGCTTCAGCCTGAGCCAGCAGAGCGCCCACGCCAGCACCGCCTACCGCCAATGCGAAAGCGCCTTTCAACACGTTCGACGCGGTTTGAGCGCTCTTTCCTACGCGCTCGAAAGCCGAGTCGACTTTGCTGAGCTGGCTGTCAATCCGCCCGGTCGCCTTGGTAACCGATGCGTCGGCCTTGTCCATTTCTTGGCGAAGCTGCGCCGTCGTGGCTTCAAGCCGGATCAGCATCCCCTGGACTTCTTGACCTGACATACACGTTTCTCCAGGCGAAAAAAAACCGCCTCAATGGGCGGTTGATCACAAATTTGTTCGCAGCGTCATGGAGACGCCGCGCTGTCCTGCGGTCGATTCATTGCAGCCGCCCGGAAACCGATGCGCGCCTCTTTGGCGGCCATTTCCTTGCTCGGCTTCTTCTTCGGCGGGCCGTTGGGGTTGGTCATTTCGAGAAAGACCTTTTTCGCTTCCCATGCCAGGAAGATCGATGGCACCGAGGCCGTCCATGCTTCGCTGTCGGACCAGCCCAGCCAGCCGGTAGCCATGCCGTAAACCTCATCGACATAGCTCCGATTGGGGTCAGGCTTTACTTTTTTGGGGCTTTCGTCGCCGCCTCAGCAGCCGCAGCGTCCGCCGCAGCGAGGTCTTCCGCACTCTTCGCGGCCGGATTGAGCAGCGCAACGACGTAGTTGATCAGGGAAGGCGTCACCTCACCGATGCCGAAGTCGTAGATGTCTTCTTCCAGCGCTTCGACTTCCTTCGGCTTCAGCGTCAGGTTTGCGCCAGCGATGATGACTCGGGCGGCCGCGCCCAATTGCAGCTTTTGCAGCTCCTGCAGCGCAGGCGAAATACCACCGAAGAAGCGTTCAAGGGCGCGAACGGCTTTCAGGTTGAAACTGAGGGTGTAGATCTCGGTGCCGACTTCAACGTCAACGGTGCCGTAGTTGGTCTTGGACATGTGGGGGTATTCCTGGAATTAAGAAGGGAGAAAAAGCTG
>Ga0247814_10001330_pt1 | contig 14714 bp, 8 predicted proteins | sample UWRJL179409R1_FD_179947 | JGI IMG/M metagenome (GOLD analysis project Ga0247814, IMG submission 179947) | Plant litter microbial communities from Arlington Agricultural Research Station in Wisconsin, United States - UWRJ-L179-409R-1 | ecosystem: Environmental > Terrestrial > Plant litter >...
CGTTTAAATCGCGGAAATTATATATCGTATTATTCTCAGGATCTACAAGGCCTGTTTGTAAAACATGTCCAACGGTCCAATAACTATAATCAACTCTTCGAACTCTGGCAGGTTTATTTTGCCAAGTATCTTCAATCAGTCGTGGAGCAATTAGCAAGCCCCAAAATAACACTTCAGATCCAAACCAAATTGACCAAAGGTTTTCTTGAGGTTTATCCATAGTTCTCACTTTATAATGCCTATAGAAATCACGCTCAAGGAAAAGAAGAATATATTCCCTGATGCTCTTAACATCGAAGATTTTCTGCATCATTGAAGGCTTTCCAAGGGCTATCAAGTCTTTTAAGCCAGATAGCCAGTCGACAATATAATCTTCAGGAGTAGCCCATTTTCCATGAACCATGTCAAGATTTTCAGCTTTATTTAAAGCTATTGTACCATGCAGCGACTGAAAAGAAGCTGGATAGCCTTTAATTTGGGAATAATCGTGCAAGACACTTGCCAACCGCTTTCCCATTTCTTCTGAAACATCATTTTCTAACTTCTCAAAGTATGCGTAATCCTTCATGCCTTTTAATTTCAAGATTTGCTTTTATAAGGTTACTTATTGATGCTATCAAATATAAGCAAGTAGAAAGATATTCAGTTCAATTATTATTTTAGTGCCGTAATAGTCAAACCATATTTCATTTAATAAAGAAATCTATAAGATTGCTGATAAAAAGTACAATTCAGACATTAATAATACTGATAGTAAATGATGGAGGATTTAGAAACGGCAACTAATTATTTTTTTTATTTCTACTTCGTTTTCTTTCAGCTTTAAATTTTAAATAATCATCTATTTTTTGATCGTCGACATTATTAACAAGATTAAAAAATTCCGCTTCTGATATTTTAAAATATTTGCAGAACATATAAAATGTTTCTAAAGTAAAATTTGATCCAAGTTCAATTCTACCCATATTTTGAGTAAATCCAAATTGATCTTGTATTCCAGCATTTACATCTGCTTGGGAAACATCTAATTGCTTTCTTAAATCTTTTAGGACTAGGGTAACAGCAGTTCTAAAGCGTAATAATTCCTCATCTATCATATATCCCAAAAAAAACTATAAAAAATATGCTTTTCAACTACATTTATGTCGTTATAATTTTTATATTTGATTTTCAATTTATGTACAGTATTGTTTTAATTGCTGTATTTTTGCGATTCTTCATAATAATATTTGAAGCATTCGCTTAGAGTCCCGACTTAAAAACTGGTAATTTTTGCACACGGGATGATAAGATAGATGCTCACGCCATATGGCGTGGGCTCACTTATTCGTGTGCAGGTATACCAGTACCTTAAGTCGATGTAAGCTGAGTTTAAACCCACGCCTCCTTTTTAAGGAAATCTTTATTCAGCTTATATTCTTAGCGATATTCACTTCTTAGTTAATAGTCTCGCAATAATTATTGTTTAACCAAATAATTGCGGCCTATGACAAAACAAACCTTTTAGCTTTTCACGCCTGTGCTGTCTTTTTAATTGAGTTAGTTAGCAGTGCAGGCTATTATAATTAGCTTTCAATGGTACTTGCTCCAAATGTAACGTACTTATAAAAAGCCATAAAAAAGGCCCTCTAACTCTTCTTGGCGGTTGAATAGAGGACCAGAGCAAACAAAACTAATGTTTCATTTAACTTAACCAATGTATGAATTATTTATTAATCTGCAAAGGTCGGAGGGTTCTTTGGTATGCGCATATTTTAATACTCTGCCTAACATTTACCTCAGCTTTTGCAAACAGTTCACCACCTTTTACCTTAACAATCCAGCAGCAAAAAATCTCCGGTACTATAACCGATGGTCAAGGTGCTTTGCCAGGGGTTACTATCATGGTAAGAGGCAAAGCAATATCTACAATTTCAGATGTAGGAGGTAACTATTTAATTCAGGCAAACCCTGATGATGTTTTAATTTTTATATACGTCGGCTTTAAAACTATTGAAATCCCAGTAGATGGTCAAAATAATGTAAATGCCGTAATGATAGAAGAAACAACGACATTGGAGGGGATAACTATAAATGCAGGGTATTATAATGTAAAGCAAGAAGAAAGTACCGGCAGCATTTCGCGGATTACTTCAGCAACAATAGAAAAACAACCTGTAACAAATGTTCTAGCCGCTATGCAGGGGCGAATGGCCGGGGTAAATGTAACCCAGGAAACCGGCGTTGCCGGTGGCGGCTTTGCTATCTCCATTCGTGGTGTAAACAGTTTACGAACTAACGGCAATGCGCCATTGTATTTAATTGATGGTGTTCCATATTCTTCTGACCCTATCAGCAGCACTCAGACATCATTGGCAATTCCTGGTGACGGAAATCCTTTGAGCAGCATCAACCCCAATGACATTGAAAGCCTTGAAATATTAAAGGATGCTGATGCCACCGCTATATATGGATCGCGGGGCGCGAATGGTGTTGTGCTTATTACTACAAAAAAAGGCAGGGCTGGAAAAACAACATTTACTATCAATACCTCCCATGGCATCGGTAACGTATCGCGTATGATGGATCTCATGAATACCAGTCAGTATCTTGCTATGCGTAATGGCGCGTTTATAAATGATGGTGTTTCACCGGAATCTTATGATTATGACGTTAACGGCACCTGGAGTACTACACGTAATACGGATTGGCAGAAGAAACTTATTGGCGGAACATCAGAGATTGATTCTTATCAGGCTTCTGCCAGTGGAGGCAACGAAAACACAAAGTTCCTTTTTAGCGGTAACTATAGGACTGAGACTACTGTTTTTCCTGGCGATTCCAAATATAAACGTGGGGGTGGTCATGCTAATATTGACCATACTTCGGAAGACCAGAAATTCCATTTAGCCTTCTCAGGAAGATATACGGCACAGGACAATAACCTGCCAGCAACGGATTATACCACACTTTCAAGGACACTGGCTCCAAATGCGCCCGAACTTTATGACGCTGATGGCAACCTCAACTGGGAAAACAGCACTTGGGAAAACCCGCTTTCACAATCTATTGGCAGCAACATATCTAAAACATATGACCTGATTACAAATGCCGTGGTTTCTTATGCATTTATGGATGGCCTAATTTTAAAGTCAAACCTTGGTTTTACCGACCTTCACAATGATGATAGCAGAGCCCTACCCTCAACAATGTATGACCCGGCTTATGGCCTTGGCAGTGAATATTCCACAATATATGCAAATTCACTTTCCAGAAGGTCATGGACCATAGAACCGCAATTGAACTGGAAACATACTTTTGGGAAGTCTAAACTTGACATACTTCTTGGTTCTACATTCCAAAACCAGGACTCGAAGCGCTTAGTGTATTATGCCTATGGTTTTGCAAGTAACAGCCTGATTAATGACCTGACATCGGCCAATACTTTGCAGGTTACCAATAACGAGGAACTTACTTATAAATACCAAGCGTTTTTCGGAAGGGTCAACTATACTTTAGCAGACCGTTACATTTTAAATCTTACTGGCCGCAGAGACGGTTCCAGCCGTTTTGGTCCAGGTAAACAGTTTGCTACGTTCGGGGCAGTAGGTATAGCATGGCTATTTTATAAAGAGCACTTTATAGCTGACAACACTACGGTGCTGAGTTTTGGAAAATTACGCGGTAGCTATGGTACAACCGGAAATGACCAAATTGGCGATTACCAGTTTCTTGACACCTATATGTCTTCAGGTTACAATTACCAAGGCATTAATGGACTAATGCCTATAAGACTTTATAACAGCGATTTTGGTTGGGAAACGAATAAAAAACTAGAAGTCGCAATGGAAGCTGGTTTTTTTAAAGACAGGATCTTTTTTACCTCAGCATGGTACCGCAATCGCTCCGGCAATCAACTTGTAGGCATTCCATTGCCTGGTACTACAGGTTTTAATTCTATCCAGTCCAACCTGAACGCCGTAGTGGAAAACAGCGGAACGGAATTTACATTGAGGACAGTAAACATACAAAATGACAAATTCACCTGGACAACCAGCGTAAATCTTACCTTGCCTAAAAGTAGGCTTATATCTTTCCCAGGACTTGAAAGTTCAACGTATAAAAACACTTTTGTAATTGGAAAGCCCATAACTATTAAGAAATTATATCATTACACCGGCGTTAACAGCCAAACAGGCCTCTATGAATTTGAAGATGCCGATGGCGACGGGGCGATTACTTCCTCCAATGACAGGACTTCATTAGTGGACTTTAGCCCTGAATTTTATGGAGGACTACAAAACCAATTAAACTATAAGCAATGGCAGTTGGATTTTCTTTTTCAGTTTGTAAAGCAGGTTAACTATAATTCTTCAGCACAAGCGGATTATGCCGGTTCAATGAGAAACCAGCCTGTAGGTTACACCAATGCTTGGATGCAGCCGGATGACATTGCAAGCTACCAATTGTATACCACCGGGCTAAACCAGGATGCAACTCAGGCCAGCGCCCGATACCTGCAAAGTGATGCAGTAGTCAGCGATGCTTCATACATCAGGCTTAAAAACGTTTCGTTATCGTATGACCTCCCTGAACAATATTTCCAAAGCTTCAGGTGTCGCCTCAGCCTTCAGGGACAAAACCTCCTGACCATTACGCAATATGATGGTGCTGATCCTGAATTCAAAGATATAGGATTCTTACCCCCTTTAAGGGTTATTTCATTCGGAATGCAACTTACCTTTTAATTAAAAGCCATAAAAATGAAAAATACAGCATTACATAGAACCATTGTCAACAGCACTCTAAAACTCTTGGCAGTGGCTACACTTTCACTATTCGGTGGCTGCGACAATTTTGTTGAAGTCGACCAGCCCAATTCCCAACTAACAGCAGGTGCTGTGTTCGATGACAGGACAACTGCCAATGCGGCTGTCGCCGACCTTTATGCGCAGATGCGGGAGAGTGGGATGCTAATGGGAAAGGTATCAGGATTATCAATACTCTTGGGCAGTTATAGTGATGAACTGGTTGTTTACAATAGTAGTTCCCCTGCTTTTGAATTTTATAACAACGCTGTGCTCGAAGGAAACTCTTATATAGCAGCAACTTGGAATGCGGCATACAATCAAATTTACGCAGCCAATATGGTATATTCTAAATTAGAAAACTCTACTTCATTGGCCGAAAACGATAAAAGGCAGTTTCAGGGGGAGGCATTATTTGTAAGGGCATTAAATGAATTTTACCTGACCAGCCTTTTCGGGGACGTACCTTATATTACCAGCACAGATTACGAGGAAAATAGTTTTGTGACACGTACAGAGACTACTGAAGTAAATGCTCGTGTCATCACAGACCTTGAGAACGCAATTAACCTGCTTTCTGAAAGCTATCTCTCTGCCGACAAAGTGCGGGCAAACAAAGCAGTTGCGCAAGCTTTCCTGGCAAGAGTTTATCTCTACAATGGAATGTATGCTGAAGCCGGAACAATAGCTTCAACAGTTCTGAGTAATCCGGAATATGCTTGGGAAGAAAATTTAAACAATGTATTCCTTAAGGGTAGCACAAGCACGATATGGCAATTTGCCAGCGCATATGACGGGCATAATACAGATGAGGCAGCAGTTTTCATCTTTCCATCAGGACCGCCCAGTACTGTAGCACTATCCGAAAATTTTGTAGCACAGTTCACGTCAGGAGACCTTCGAAGAAATTCCTGGATACAGGAAGTAACCGACGGTGTAAATACATGGTACCATCCTTATAAGTACAAGGAAAGGAATGATACAGGTGCCTCCTTAGAATACTCTATAGTATTAAGGCTTGCAGAACAGTATCTGATTCGTGCCGAAGCACGTGCAAGGCTAGGTGATCTTAGTGGAGCTAAAGACGACCTTAATAAAATAAGATTTAGAGCAGGGCTTCCGGACACTACAGCCACCAATTTATCAGAACTTATAGATGCTATAATCCAAGAAAGGAAGTTTGAATTATTTACCGAATACGGGCAGCGCTTTTTTGACTTAAAGCGCACCGGTCAACTTAACATAACGCTCATAGACAAGCCAGGGTGGAATGATACGGATGCTTTATGGCCATTGCCACAATCCGAACTTTTATCAAATCCATCATTGGGGAACCAAAATCCGGGATATTAAATGAATATTACAATATTATTACAGAAGAAAATTAGTACTATAGCTGATAGTGCAGTATATAAGCTTACTTTTTTGACATTGCTATTTACGTTGACTTCGGCCAGTCTAGCGTACGCTCAGGATCAAACCAAGAAGATTGTCACTGAAAACGATTATCGTCTTTGGGGTAAGTTATATATTGACAAGATTTCGGAGTTCGGTAACTGGATAAGCTATCGCATGGCTTATGAAGAGGTGGCTGACACGCTGTACATCACTAATAAAAATAAAAAGGAAACCTTTAAATTAGCCAGCCATACTGAAGGCGTTTTTAATGGCGAAATCGGGTTTGCATCGTTGGGAAGTGATGGTATATTGAAAGTCATCAATTTTAAAAGTGGCAGCACATTCGAAGTAATGGGGGTAGAATCTTTTTCCTTTTCCTCAAATCAAAATTATATAGTTACATTAGAACAAGATAAGAATACAAAATGGCTGCGGATCAGAGATTCTTCTGGTCTCGTATTAAAAGAAATTTCCAACGTAGGGCTTTACATCCAGAACAATTCTAATAATGCCTTAATATACTCGCTTCAGGAAAATGGCTTCTCTCAGGTAATCTATCTTTCACTGGAAAATAACAATTCAATAAATACAATAGTAGACGAAAAAGCCGGTACGTTCAGCCGAATGGTATGGCAACCAAACGGAAACTCTGTAGCTTTGCTGTACAAGGACAGTGTGGAAAACCGGACTGTTGTTTATCATTATAAATTGAAGGATAAAAAACTGTATCTTTTAGATGATGCGCTTTTGAAAACTTTTGACCCCAATTCCCGGATTGCTGAAGGATATGCTAGTATGCTTACAGTATCCGATGATGGCGAACAGGTATTCTTTGGGACACTTGATAAAGAGCTAACCGAAAAATACTCCACTGATAGCGTACAAATATGGAATGGCAATGACAAATGGATATATCCACAGCGGAGAATGACTGCTGGTGATGCCACTATACCTAAGATTGCCAGCTGGTGGCCAAAGGATAACAGAATACTGCAATTGTCATCAAAGGAGCGCCCCTCGATTTTTTTAAATGGCAATCAGCAATATGCCTTTACTTACAATATTGCGGGATTGGGGCCGCAATATAAACAGAGTCCTGATGTCGATTATTACTTAACAGATCTTAATAGCGGCAGAACGCTCCTGTGGCTAGCAAGGCAAAGCTCAAATTTAAAAGATATTAGTATCTCTCCAAAAGGCAATAACGCTGCCTACTTTAGGGAAGGTGACTGGTGGGTATATAATTTTAGAAACGACCGCCATACCAATGTAACACGGGACACAGGCATTTCAGTTTCATATAAAGATGAAACTGGTGCTTGGGGCAGCTATGGTGTGGCAGGTTGGGGTATAAACGATGCCTCAATTTTTGTACAAGATGCTAATGATGTATACGAGGTGAGTCTTGTATCTCCAACTTGCAAAAGGCTGACCAGTGGATATAAAGATGGAACTGTTTACCGGGTAGAAAACTATAATGATTATCCTGGAGTAGCAAGTTTTGACGGTAGAATAGATATTTTTCTCGACAGGGAAAAAGGCATTTTACTTAAAAGCACCAATGATACGGTCACAGGCTATCACATCATACAACGTGGAGGCGAAATTGTGCCCGTCTTTAATGCAACATCACACCTATCTGGAATTACTAAAGCTTCCGGTAATCATGCACTTGCTTATATGACCCAGCGTTACGACAATCCTCCTGATATTCAGGTAACGGATAATAATGGATTAAATCCAAGACAAATATACCAAAGCAACAACTGCCATTATGATTTTATCTGGGGTAAGGAAAAACTAATTTATTATGAAAACAAGTACGATGAAAAACTTAAGGGTATCTTATTATATCCGGCAGGTTATGATCCTTTGAAAAAATACCCGATGATTGTTAATATATATGAAAAACAATCAAAACTTTTTAATATCTACAATAATCCTTCCTCCTATAAGACGACAGGTTTTAACATTGCTAACCTGACTTCAAGGGGTTATTTTGTACTATTACCGGATGTATCTTACAAACGGGGTGATCCGGGAATATCGGCGGCAGACTGCGTGATAGCAGCTACGACAAAGGTTATAAATATGGGTATAGTACAACCTGATAAAATTGGTCTTATTGGGCATTCTTTTGGAGGGTATGAAACCAATTTCATACTGACTCAAACGAACATGTTTGCCGCGGCAATTTCAGGCTCGGGGGTTGCAGACCTTCAAAGCTTTTATCTTAATATTGGCTGGACTATGGGAATTCCAGACATTTATCGTTTCGAAACACAACAGTGGCGTATGGGGAAATCATTATTTGAAGATCCTCTAAGTTATGACAGGAATTCACCTGTCAAGCACGCTAATAATATAACAACTCCTCTGTTTATATGGACAGGCGAAGGCGACAGACAAGTTCATTATTTTCAAAGCATTTCTTTTTATCTCGCCTTGCGAAGGCTTAACAAGAAATGCATTTTTATTCTATACCCAAATGAAGGGCATACAATATCTGGGAAAGAGTTTCAGAGAGACCTCAGCGACCGAGTAAACAAATGGTTTGACCATCACCTCAAAGAAATAGAGTCGGATTGGATTACAGAAGGAACTAAATAAAAATGCAGGCATTAAATGCCTGCATCATTTTGTCGCCTTATGGCGAAACTGTTGGATCGTGATACAGTACCGAAGTGCAGTCTAAACCAATTTTCGCATAGGCCTGAAACGCCCCGGTTGTACATAAATTTGCCGAGAGGTTGTTACACATTACAGGGGTTACACAATCGTTCACCTTTATTCTCCTCCAACCCTGCGTTGAAGCGGTAACTGAATCATTGCTATTACTTGTTGTAACAGCCCCAGCCGAAGCAAGCACGAAAGCTGCAACAGGCATAATCATTTTTACTAGATTTCTCATGATTAAAAAAAATTAAATTAGATCTACTCTTTTTTACAGGTTTTCGATCATACCCCTGCCATACCGGCCAGTATATTTTATTGATTTTTATCAAATTCTTTAAGGAGAAAGGCACTAAGACGATAGGAAACAATTTTCCTATCGAACAATGCGAATAAATGTGTATCCGTTACGATAAAGCTGTTCATTTGTTTTCCATCAACTTTATATACATAAAAACTCATTAAATAAGATCCTTCGTTAATATTATATACATCTACAATCGAAGCCTGTTCCCACATTTCAAGTGGATCATACTTTCCTGGCAACATAGAATTGACAAATAAAAGATTATTGTGTAATGTACTTTTTCGGTTAACAACGAGAGGAGGTGCTCCAAATTTTTTTTCCTTTTTTTTATCTAAATATTTAATCTTGATTTTTGCTCGTGTAGTCGTATCGATCGTGTTCGCACGATGTATAAGATTGAGATGCTCATCAGTAACAACATATTGATTTCTATAGTAATAGAGATATACAAATCGTTTAGACTGTGCGCTGTAATACATCATTCCATCTGTATCAAAAAATCCATCTATTTGCTTTTCTAGTAATCCATATTTATACTTTACAATTACATCATCACCAAACTCGAATATCCCTAGTAAGTTTCCATAGGTTGTGGTTGCAGCCCGGAATGCAATAATATTGTGATCAATTGGTACTGCATTTAGGAACCGCTGTACATTTTTCATCCGCAGTTTAGCCTTCCAATCCGTTAAATACCCACTATAGATTCGCGGGATACTACCATCATATACATAAAAATATGGAGGATTGATTTTTACTTCAATCGAGGTAAATTGCGATATTGTATCATCAAGAGTAATATGAAACTCTTCCTGCTTATTTAACGTACTATCCAGAACGGTTACAACGGAAGGGGCTGTGTGGTTACCTAGGAATATATGTTTGCTGTCAGCACCAGCTAAATAGTAGGAATTATATTTTAAATCATATATAGAAAGCTTGTCAACGGCAAATGGGGGGATGCGGCGTACAAAATTATTGCGATGGTGCAACGTCTCTTCTGAAACTACAAAAAGCAAGAACATAATCAAAATACTCCCGATAGTAAGTACGGTCAGCATAATGGGTATATAGAATCGACTGTAATCTTTTTTCAATGTCTTCAGCACTATACCTGTTGCCCCAAGAAATACAAATGCCAAATTGAAGACTAAGTGTTCTTTCCATCCCATTTTTTCAAGAATGCCACCACAGGAGCACGGCACATAAGGGCTATAATTTAAAATAATAAAAATATATACCGTAAAGAGCACCATCAAGGTGAATGCGGCAAACATTCCTGCCAGTCGCAAAGCAGGGATCGAGAGCAGCACTGCTATCACAATTTCCAATGCAATTACGGAACATGAAAAAAATCCTGCATAAGCAGTCAATAAGGGCGACTGCGCAACCTGCAATTGAAAGTTTTCGAAATCCAATAACTTGCTTAACGCCGCATATATAAATAGTAGAATGTAGAGCAGGCAAACCATTTCTACAATGATGTTTACAGTACGCACACTCATTTTCATGGTAAAGTGTTTGATAATTAGTCCTGTAAAATTCTCAAATAAAACAAGGCAAGCTATATAAAATCAGGATCTTATATTATCAAATCAGGATTATTAGCCTCTTACCGTAAAGCAACTTATGGAGTGGCTACTTGCCGCCGTGTTGCCTATTAACACGCTCTGGAGGATAACCGTATTTAATTTTGAATGCTCTTGAGAAATTTGGATAGGTGGAAAATCCCACGTTAGCTGCAATATTTTTTAAGGGAGTGGCAGTGTGTTCTATCAGCAGATGCGCCCGTTTGAGTCTTTCATCGGTATAGAACCGGTGGATACTGGTCTTAAATAACAGCTTAAAACCACTTTTCAATTTATACTCATTCGTGTTAAACATGCGGGAGAGTTCCGGTATGGTGGGAAGAGGTCTATTCATGTTTGCCAATATGTAGTCGTAAACAGACTGAATAAGGTGTATGTCTATATACCGTATTTCTTTTTCGAAGGTCTCACTGGCAGACCTGGATGTTGTCTCTTCAAGCTTTTCTTGGTTTACTGCTGTGAAATAGCTTACAACAATTTTGTCACTAAGCAATAACCGAGACACAGAACAAAAAGCAGGCACTACTAATTGTTGGATAGCAATAAATTGTAAAGACACTTTCGTGCTGAATGACTGATTTTGTATCAATAATCCCTTTAAAGTATCCCATACGGATAAAGATTCCTCTGCTAAAATATTAGCAAAATCGGTTCCAAAAAGTTCTTCCGGCGTGTAGCCCAAAAGATCAGTTACTTCATTATTAATATTCCGAATAGTAAAATTACCATCAAGGATAAATGTGCTCTGTGATATATAGCGGTAAGTAAAATGCGGATTAACATAACCTGCATGATGTAACGATTCTTTCATTTCTTCCGCAACCATATTTAAAAATACGGTAAAAGCCTCAATATCATCATCCTCCTCCGAACGCGGAATACGGTATGCAAGATTGCCATTTGCCATTTCCAAAAGCATTCTATAAAGATAGCGTACACGGATTGGTATTGACTCCTGGTCCATAATCATAAACTTAAATTATCTTGACTTCAATTACTTGTACTTTTCAAGGAACTGGAGTGCCGCATCCTTATCAGTAAATCTTTTCGTAGGCACTTCAGGCTTACTAACCATAAGGTAAAAATAGCTCAGAACCCGGGCTACATTATCATTGCTGTAAAGAGCGACAGCTTTTGCAAGCATTGAGCCATATTGAGCAAGATAATCCCTACCGGCTTTATCCATTGCTACGAGACCATTACTATCGCAAAAAATAGGATAAGCCTTTTCCTTTTGAAAATGAATTCGGTCTGCCACAACCTGGCGGGCAACTTCTAAGTTAATGCTTAAGCCTGCTTTGTATTCAAAAAAAAGAATACCTTTTATAATACTAAACCGTGCATATTCATTTTCAAAATAACCTTCCATCACCTTCAATCTTAACAGAATATATACAAATTTCCGAAATTCATTAAATTTTTATCAGAACAAATAGTTAAAAGCCAAATTTATCGGATAATTATTGAGGCTTGCTTATCAATTCAGGATCATTTCATATCAAATCGGTATTTTCAGCATAACGATAAGTTATTTATTTAAGATTTATCATGACTTTTATACTACTGGCTAGTATAAAGTCCAGTGATAGCGGGTGATTACAGCATTAATTTAAAAATTAAATATCATGGCAAAAATTAAACACAACAATTTTATCGATACAGTTGACGCCATATTCAGTGGAGCGCGCGAGGAAGGGGTATTGCATCTTTACGCGGAAGATGAACACCTGACAGGCCGTACTCTTCAGGCGGCAGGCAAGCAAATGTTCCACTTCGGCACAACAGGTTATCTTGGACTTGAACAGGACATGCGGCTAAAAGAAGCTGCTGTATCTGCGATTATGAAATATGGGACACAATTTCCGCTATCAAAAAGCTATATTTCTCATCCCTTATATGCCCAATTGGAAAGTCAGCTACATTCAATGTATGGTAGGCCGGTTATAGTTACAAAAAACAGTACGTTAGGGCATCTGGCCGTAATCCCTTGTGCTGTCAGGGATGAAGATGCGGTAATACTGGATCATCAGGTGCATTGGAGCGTACAGAATGCATGCCAGCTTTTGAAATTACGTGGTATCCCTGTAGAAATGATCCGACATAGTAATTTGGATATGCTTGAGGAAAAAATTAAGGCATTATCAGGAAGATGTTCTAAAATATGGTACATGGCCGATGGAGTTTATTCTATGTTTGGAGATTTTGCCCCCGTGCAGGATTTGTTAGCTCTTAACAATAAATACCCCCAATTGCATTTATATTTTGATGATGTGCATGGCATGAGTTGGAGGGGCAAAAATGGCACCGGCTACGTTATGGATGCATTGCAGGAGCTGCCTGAAAATGTACTTTTGGTCGGCACTCTTAGCAAAACTTTTGGAGCCAGTGGGGCTACAGTGATTTCCGGAGATATAAAGCTTCATGATAAGATACGGACTTTTGGTGGGCCACTTACTTTTTCAGCACAACTGGAACCTGCGTCTGTAGCTGCGGCATCTGCCTCGGCAGCGATCCACCTTTCTCCTGAAATAAACCTTTTACAAATCGAACTTGCTGAAAAAATCAGCTATTTCAATGAACTTATTAAAACTACTTCCCTTCCAATGGTTGCGCCAAATAGTTCGCCGGTTTTCTTTCTGGGGACTGCCATGCCGCTGACGATGTATAAACTTATCAAAAAACTTTATAATGAAGGCTATTTTGTCAACGCGGGTATTTATCCCGCTGTACCGGTCAAGAATACGGGTATCCGTATTACGCTTTCCAGACATAACCGAAAAGAAGATATTGAAGGGTTAACAAAGGCACTTGAGTATCATTTTCCAAAAGCGATAGAAGAAACCCAAAACAACGCTTACAAAGTATTCTGTGCTTTTGGTTTAACGCCCCCGGAAAATGTAGAAAAGCCAATACAATATGAGAGCCTGTTCAGCACTGAACATTTGCAGTCTATAAAGCTAATCGATCCTGACATGTGGAATAGTTCCATGGGTAGAGAAAGTGTCTTTGATTGGGATGGTATGTGTTTTTTGGAAAAAGCATTTGCTAATAATCCGCAGGCGGAACACCGATGCGATTTTCATTACTACATCATTCGGGATCAAAATCAGTTGCCGGTCCTTATAACTTTTTTTACGGTGGGGCTGTGGAAAGACGATGTGTTCTCGCCAGTATCTGTTTCTCTCGCTGTTGAAGAAACAAGAAAGCAGGATCCTTTTTATCTTACTTCAAAAGTGATGGGTATGGGTTGTTTGTTTACTGAAGGTAATCACTGTTACGTTAATAAGAATAATCCGCTATGGGAAGATGCAGTGAAACAACTACTGGAAGAAGTCGAAGATGTCTATAACAAAGAGGAAGCGGATATGCTGGTGCTACGGGATTTTGAAGAGGATGCGACACTTGACCGTCTGTTCCACAATCAGGGTTTTATTAAACTTAATTTACCGGAAACCTGCGTTATGGGCGACTTTTATTGGAAAGATACCGCTTCTTATTCGGCAGCATTATCGGCACGTTCGAGGCGGCATTTCATGCAAGAAATTGCACCGTTTGAAAATGTTTATAGTGTAATTATTAAGGAGGAACTGAGCCAGGACGAACTAGAACAGGCTTACAATCTATATGTGAATGTTACAAAAAATAATTATGCCGTTAATCTTTTTAATTACCCCATAGATATATTTAAAGAAATGTCTCACAATAAAAATTGGGAATTTATACTCCTTTACCTTAAAAATGATAACAGCAAAACAACAGATGAAAAATTGGTAGGTGTCGCTTTTTGCTACAAAAACATGGGATATACGTATTCACCATCGCTTGTAGGAATGGATTATTCTATAGCACGGGAATTCCAGTTATATCGCCAATTATTATTTCAGATTATTAAGCGTGCGGGAGAACTGGGTTTACAAAAAATTGATTTTGGTATAACCGCTGCTTTTGAAAAAAGAAAAC
>Ga0247814_10001331_pt1 | contig 14698 bp, 1 predicted proteins | sample UWRJL179409R1_FD_179947 | JGI IMG/M metagenome (GOLD analysis project Ga0247814, IMG submission 179947) | Plant litter microbial communities from Arlington Agricultural Research Station in Wisconsin, United States - UWRJ-L179-409R-1 | ecosystem: Environmental > Terrestrial > Plant litter >...
TTCCCGTACCAATACTGTTTCCGCCGCTGGCTGCCGCATACCAGTTATACGTTACGTTAGCTACCGGGTTGGCAACAGTTAATGTTGCACGGGTACCTGCACAAACTTCTGTTCCTGCAACTGCCGGGGCAGGTACAGTAACCCTTATGCTGTAATTTGCATTTGCGGTGTTCCCGTTATCATCAGTTACCGTAACTGCTACAATGAAGGTACCTCCTTCTGTAGGTATGCCTGTAATCTCCCTTGTGCCAGAATTAAACGTTAATCCCGGAGGCAGGTTGTTTGCTACATAAGTATATGGACCTTTACCGCCTGTTGCTGGTGGTAAAGTTTGAACCGGGTATGCAGTTCCTACAACACCATCAGGCAAGGTTGCTGGTGGCAGCAGCAGTGGAGAGAAGTTCACAATTAAGGTAAATACTGCTGTGGCATTACAGCCTCTGCTGTCTGTAGCGGTTACAGAGAACGTATTTGGTCCTACCGCAGTAGGTGTTCCGCTGATTACACCAGATGATGAAAGCGATAATCCTGCTGGCAGTGTACTGCCCGAAGCAAGGGTATAAGTGTAACCCGGTGTACCACCTGTTGCAGCGTTCAGCTGTACCGAGTATGGCGCGTTTAAGGTTGCACCAGCTAAAGCACCACCGTTAAACACTACGGCCGGGTTTACAGTTACTACAACAACTTTTGCTGTACCTGCTGCATTTTTACATTTATTCGAACCTTCTACGGTTACATAATAAGTGGTATTTGCCGAAAGTGCCGGTGTGATATAGGTGGCATCATTTGAAACTTCTACCGTTAAGGCTGCATCGCTGTACCAGGTAAATACAGGGTTAGTCACTGTAGTACTGGTTGCTGTTAATGTAGTAGTTGCTCCCGAGCAAACCACTGCAGAAGCATTGGTAACAGTGATGTCTGCTGCCGTAGCCAGTGGTTTTAAGGTAACTACTGCCGCAGTTCTTGTACTTACTGCAGTTCCCGAAGAACCTTCAGCATAAAATGTGGTGGTTGCATTGATTACCGGGGTTTGGAAACTTGTTCCCGTACCGATACTGTTTCCGCCGCTGGCTGCCGCGTACCAGTTATACGTTACGTTAGCTACCGGGTTGGCAACAGTTAATGTTGCGCGGGTACCTGCACAAACTTCTGTACCTGCAACTGCCGGGGCAGGTACGGTTACTCTCAGTACATAGTCTGCAGTTGCAGTAGTTGAGTTAGCGTCTGTTACTGTTACGGTAATCGTAAATGTTCCGCCTAAGGTTGGTGTTCCTGTAAGCTCTCTTGTGGTGGTATTAAATGAGATTCCTGCAGGCAGGTTAGTTGCTACATAAGTATATGGTGCTCTGCCTCCTGTTGCTGCTGGTAAAGTTTGAACCGGGTATGCAGTTCCTACAACACCATCAGGCAAGGTTGCCGGTGGCAGTACCAGTGGAGGGAAATTAACCGCCAGTGTAAATACTGCAGTTGTTGTACAGCCTTTGCTGTCTATAGCAGTTACTGAGAACGTGTTGGCTGCCTGAGTAGTTGGTGTACCTGTAAGGGCTCCCGCCGATGAAAGTGTTAAGCCATCTGGCAGGGTACTTCCGCTGGCTACAGTATAGCTATAACCTGGTGTACCGCCTGTTGCAGGATTAAGCTGCACCGAGTAAGTATTACCGATAGTTCCGGCTGGTAATGTTCCGCCGTTGAAAACTATAGGAGGGTTAACACTGATCACTACTACCCTGGCAGTAGCTGCTGTATTCTGACATTTGTTTAGTCCTTCTACTGTTACATAATAAGTGGTATTTGCAGTAAGGACAGGAGTGTCAAATGTGGCTGTATTACTAACCTGCTGGGTTAATGCAGCATCGCTGTACCAGGTAAACACAGCATTGGTTACGGTAGTACTGCTGGCTACTAGGTTGGCAGCAGATCCGGCACAAAGTGTTGCAGGAACGCCTGTAACGGTGATATCAGCAGTAGTGGCTACTGGTTTTAAATCAACTGTAACGGCTGTTCTTGTACTTGTTGCAGTACCCGAAGAGCCCTGTGCATAATAAGTGGTTGATGCATTGATTGGGCCCGCCTGGAAGGTAGTTCCAGTACCAAGGCTTGGTCCGCCGCTTGCATTTGCATACCAGTTATAAGTTACCCCCGGCACCGGGTTACTCACTGTAAGTGTGACATTTGTGCCGGCACAAGTTTCTGTACCTGCTACAACTGGTGCGGGCACAGTAACGTTAATTATATAATCAGCTGTGGCCGTATTTAAGTTATCATCGGTTACGGTAACTTTGATAGTAAATATTCCTCCTTCAGCAGGAGTACCGGTAATTTGTCTGGTAGTTGGGTTAAACAATAATCCGGCAGGTACATCCACAGCTGCGTAGGTATATGGACCTTTACCACCTGTTGCTGCTGGCAATACCTGGGCCGGATAAACTGAGCCCACAACACCATCTGGTAATAAAGCAGGTGGCAGTACCAGTGGCGGATAAGTAACAAGCAGACTAAAGGCAGCAACTGCTGTACATCCTTTGCTGTCAATTACCATCACGTTAAAGTTATATGTACCCGGGGTTACGGCATTACCATTAATTACACCGCCCGCAGAAAGCGATAAACCGTCTGGCAGTGTACTTCCCGATCCCAGTGTGTAGGTATAGGCAGGAGTTCCCCCTGTTGCAGGGCTGATCTGTACCGAATATGGTGTGGCTACAAAAGCCGTACCCAACGCGCCACCGGTAAAGGTGATCGGTGAGTTTACACTTAACACAACCTCTTTACCGTTTCCGGAAAGGTTGTCGCATTTATTTAAACCGCTTACTTTAACATAGAAAGTAGTGTTCGCGTTCAGCGGATCTGTATTAAATACTGCCCCGTTTGCTACTACCACCGTTAAAGCAGCATCGCTGTACCATGTAAATACAGGGTTAATTACTGTAGTGCTGGTAGCAGTAAGGCTAGCCCCTGATCCTGCGCAGGTACTTGCAGGCACACCTGTTACGGTAATATCCGCAGGTTCTGCCGGCGGGTTAATCATTATGGTTACCAGTTTTGCATCACCCGCTGCATTCTCACATTTGTTAGTTCCGCTTACCGTTAAATAATAAGTGGTATTAGCAGCTAACGGACCTGTTAAAAACGGGGTTCCGTTGTGGGCAACCGTAGTGAGCGCTGCATCAGCATACCAGGTAAATACAGGGCTGGTAACTGTAGGAGCTGTAGCTGTTAAGGTAGTGGTAGCACCGGCACACAGACCAGAAGTAATACCTGTTACATTGATATCTCCAGATACTGCCGGCGGGTTAACCGATAAGGTTACCACTTCTGCATTTCCTGCAGTGTTTTCACATTTTTCTACTCCCCTTACTGTTACATAATAGGTAGCAGCGGCATTTACAGCAGCGATATTATAAACCGGGCCTGTAAATACTGCATTGCTTAACGCAGCATCAGTATACCAGGTAAATACAGGATTGGTAATAGTACCTGAAGTTGCCGTTAATACTGCCGGCGAACCTGCACAGAAAGGCGCTTCTGCTCCTGTAACAGCGAGATCTCCTATGGTAGCAATTGGCTTGATGATAAGAGAGACTATTGTTCTTGCAGCAGTGCTTGTACAAGAGTTTGAGTTTATGGCTTCTACATAAAAATTAGTAGTTCCTGCCGGCAGGTTTGCCGGTGTGATATAGGATGCCGTATTTGAAGCGAGCAGGTTTCCGCCTGTTGCTGCATCATACCAGTTATAAGTTACATTAGCTACCGGGTTTACACGCAATGTAACTGGTGTATTGAGGCAGGTAGTTGCCGGGTTGGCGCCGCTTGGAACCGGAGCATCCGGTGCAGCGATAATGGTTACGGTAACTGCCGTCTGCGTGCTTACACATGTACCGCGCACCGCAGCTACACTATAATTATAGGTATTTGCAGCCAGGCCGGCTTCTACCTGGTAAGTAGCTCCGGTTGCTACCAGTACGCCTTCTTTGTACCAGTTATAGGTAATACCCGATGCTGCGGGATTGGCTACTGTTAATGTTGGCCTTGTACCTTCGCAACCAGATACGGTTGCTGCAAGCACAGTTGGCGGCAAGATAATGCGTTGAGCATAGTTAAAGTTGACCGAGGTTAATGCACTTAACAGGCCAGAGTTTAGTTTAAGCTCTACAGCATCAAATGATTGCGTAGGTGTAAACTCAATTATGGCATTTGTGCCCCCGTTTAACAATCTTAAGGTAATCAACTGGCTGCTGATTGTTGCTTCGTCGTTATTACTTACAGTACCGTTAGTATTATAGGTAGTTACTGTAATGCTCGATGCCACACCCAGTGACAGTAAGCCGGCAGATGATGAAATGCCTATCCTTACTTTATCACCTATTTGAGAAGCACCGTCAAAACGTACTTTTTGTCCCACATAACTTCCAATTCCCAATGGGATCTGTAAAGTTGAGCTGGTTACAGTATCCGCATCAACAGCTGCACCCGGATTGTCTACCCTGGCCAATAAGGCCAGCAAACCACCAGAAGTGTTAGTGCCTATAGTCGCAGCCTCGCAGGGAACATCTCCGGTATTGGTTGGAGCAGGGATTACTGAAACTGTTACCTGTGATGCCGGCGATGTACAGCCACCCGGGCCGGTTGTTTGTGCCGTTACGTTATAGATAGTTGTTGCAGTTAATGGCTGCGTAAAGAATGTACCATTCTGCCCGTTAGACGGAGTAGATTCCGGACTTAACGGATCGGTAATATACCAGTTATAGATTACACCTGCAGTTGCAGAACTTGCAGTGAGCAATGCAGTCTGACCAGAAACAATAGTAATAGCCTGCGGATTAACTACAGGTGCTGTTAAAGAACCAACGGTGATAGCAACTGCTGTTTTTGCAGACGCAATGCCGCAGATATTTATGGCTTCTACTGAATAGGTTTCATCTACCAGGATATCAGTAACGGTATACGTTGCAGCAACTGCACCACTGATAGGTGTAGTTGAAGAACCCTGGTACCAGCGGTAAGTAACACCCGTTTGCGGGTTTTGTACTTCGAGAGTCACATCAGAACCAGCACAGGTTTGTACTGCTGCAGACAATAACACCGGAGCCAGTGGTGCTGGCGTAACTGTTACATTAACTGCTGTTCTTGAACCTGCGCAACCGCCCCTTGTTGCTGCAACAAAATATTGGGTATTTGCGGTAAGAACAGGTGTTGTGAAAACAGCTGTATTATTGTTAAGATCGTTGCCGTCTGCATCGTACCATTTATAAGTGATACCTGGTAGCGGGGCAGGCACAGACAATGTAGCCGTTTGCCCGGCACAGATAGCTACGTTCGCAGCAGCTACTATAGGTGCCTGAGCTATCCTTCTGGCATAATTGAAATTCACAGAAGTGAGTGCACTAAGCACACCTGCGTTTAGTTTTACCTCCACCCCGTCAAATTGTGCTGTCGGAACAAAGTTGATGATGGCCTCTGTACCATTACTAAGCAACTGAAGATTAATCAGGTTGCTGTTTATTGCAAGAGGATCGAGATTACTCACTGTTCCTTTGAAAGTGGTAACGTTAATACTTGATAACACACCTGCCGATAATAACTGGCCGTTTGCACTTAAGCGGATACGAACGGTATCCCCTACGTTAGACAGGCCAGTAAAATTAACCTGCTGGAATACTGATGATCCCAGTGCCCCAACCGGCATTACCAGTGTAGAACCCGTTTGCTGATCGCCATCAATAGCGAAAGCCGGATTATCCACCCTGGCAAATAATACAATACCACTTGTACCCGCAGTTTGGGCAACCGGAGTTTCACATTCTACCGGTACTGGTGTGCCGGCAGGAAGTACAGTGATTGTTTGCTGAACCCTTGCCGAAGATGCACAACCGGTAATGGTTGAAGTAGCCTCCAGGTAAAAAGTGGTTGTAGCGGTGATAGGAGGAGTAATATAAGTGGCACCCGTATATACAGGCGTTGTTGCATCTGCAGAATTGTACCAGTTAAATACCACATCTGTTTCTGAAGATGTAGCTGTTAACTGCACCGTCTGTCCCTGGTTAACGGCAGTTGCCGAAGCCTGGATTTGCGGTAATACCGGGCGTGGGTTAACCACGATAGTTGCTGCTGTACGGGTTGCAGAGATACAGTTACCGTTTGCTGCCTCTACATAATAGGTGGCATTGGCATTTACTCCCGGCAGCGTATAAACTGCTCCGGAAAATACCGGAGTACCACCGGTGGCGGCAGTATACCAGTTGTAGGTAGTCCCCGTTTGCGGGTTATCAATGGCAAGTACCGCTGTAGACCCTGAACATACAGGGGCTATGGTAGCCAGCACCGGTGCATTTACTGCAGGTGTAACGGTTACAGTAACCGGAACTCGCGATGGATTGGCGCAGCCATTTTTACTTACTTGTATATAATAGGTTGTGGTAGCAGTAAGCGCAGCTGTGGTATACGTATTTCCGTTAGCCAGAATATTTCCATTTGTAGCAGCGCTATACCAGGTAATGTCGGTACCGCCCTGTGGGGTAACGCTCAAGCTGGCAGTTGATCCTGAACAAATTGTCTGGCTGCCCGATACAATTGTTGGGTTAGGATAAATTACTGTAGCCCCATAAATACGGAGGTTGCTTAAGGCAGCAACAACAGGATTGAACCTGACTTCAACCCTGTCGTAAATTCCGCCCGCCAAAACGGTGGCCTGGAACTTGTTGCCGCCTAATAAACTTAAGCTGATTAATGCCGGATTGATAGGGTAACTCCTCACTACGCTATTACCGTTCATTACATTTAATGTAATGCCGCCCAATGCAGAAAGATCTGCCAGGCCAACTGGTGTTTCTAAATCTACACGAACGCTATCAGTAGCTGCGCCGGGAGCCCGGAAGATCAGGCGCTGATAGCCTGTTGATCCTGCACCTACTAAAAGAGAAATTTGTGTATAGTTAGTAAGATCGGCATCAACTGAATTACCAGCACCCTGGATAGAACAGCCTATACACAGTAAACCAGTAATACTGCTTTGCTGCGTAACTGCTGCATTACAGTTTGGATTGGACGGATCAGAAGTAACGTTAACAGTAACGGGTACCCTTGATAAACTGGCACAGCCAGAACTGCTCTCGGTACCTGCATAATAAGTAGCAGAAGCCGTAAGCACCGGTGTGGTATAAGTTGGTCCGGTAGCCAGTGCTGCGCCACCGGTAGCTGCGGCAAACCATTTGATAGTTGCACCCGAAGCTGAAGTGGCCTGCAATGTTGCAGTTTGCCCGGTGCTCATAGTTAAGTTATTAGTAACAATTACCGGTAGCTCTGGCGAAGGGTTAACCGTAATGGTTACAGGTACCCTTGCACTTACCGCTGTTCCGGAAACTGCTTCTACATAAAATGTAGTAGTTTCATTTAAAGCCCCCGGGCTGTAAGAAGCACCAACAGCTATAGGGGTATTACCGGTTGCAGAATAAAAATTATAGGTAACACCAGTGGTCGTATTGGAAACTGTAAGAGTGGCCGGACTTCCGCCGCAGACAGTAACTCCTGCAATGGTTGGTGCACCAACAGTGATATTCAATAAATAATCGGTTGTGGTTGTTAGCCCGGCATTGTCTGTACCACGCATAGTTACCGTAAATGAACCACCTAAAGCAGGAGTTCCTGAAATTACGCGGGTTGATGTATTAAAGTTCAGACCTGCGGGAAGGTTAGTCATTACATAAGTATAAGGCGGGGTACCACCTGTTAACACAGGCAATGCACCAGAGTTATACGCAGTACCAACCACTCCCGAAGCGAGCGTTGCTGCAGGCAGATCTAACGCACCAATCACCTTAATAGCATAAGGAACAGAAACGGTTGCACCCAAAGCATCGGTAACCTGTACCATTAAATTGAAAGTACCAGACTGTGAAGGGACACCCGCGATCTGTCTTGTAGTTGTATTAAAGGTTAGTCCCGGCGGCAGGTTTGAACCTGTATAGGTATATGGTCCGGTACCACCAGTTGCTGCCGGGATAGTTTCTGCAGGATAAGTAACACCTACTGTTCCGTTGGCCAGAACTTTTGGCCCAAGTACCAGTGGGTCTTTAATTGTCACTGTATAATTCGCAATAGCAGATTTACCTTCGTTATCCGATACATCAACCTTAACAGTGAATGGTCCGGACTGTGTGGGTATACCTGTTATTTCTCTCGAGCCCGGATTAAATGATAATCCCGGAGGCAGGTCTGTGGCTGTATAGCTATATATACCACTTCCGCCGGTTGCTGCGGGAATTATCTGGGTGGGATAAGTAACGCCCGTTGTTCCATCTGATAAAGCAGAAGATGCCAGCGTTAAAGGATTTCTTATAATTATTGTAAAATTTGTAGTCACTGTATTCCCGTCTGCATCTGTTACCGTTGCAGGGAAAGTGAATGTTCCGGATTGTGTTGGCGTACCAACAATCAAACCCGCTGCATTTACCGTAAGCCCCGGTGGCATATTCACCGCTGTATAGCTATAGGGAGTTGTACCGCCCGAAGGTACCGGAAAAGAGACACCGGTATAAGCGATCCCTACTGTACCATTGGGAAGGATTGCCGGTGGCAGCACCAGCACTGCAGCTATTGTGACTGTATAAGATGTAGTAGCCGTACAACCAAAACTGTCTGTAGCGGTAATGCTAAAAGGAAGCGTTCCCGAAGCAGATGGTGTACCATTAATTAGGCCGCCAGATGTGAGTGTTAAACCGGCAGGGAGCGTACTTCCGGTTGCTAAAGCATAAGTATAGGCCGGACTTCCTCCGGTTGCGGCAGTAATTTGTTTGGAATAAACTTTATTAACTGCACCATTTGGAAGTGAGGTGGTTGCCAGTAACAGTATAGGATTTACAGTAACCAGTACACTGTCACGGTCAGATTCTGCCGTACAGCCAGCTTTAACCGCGGCTACATAATAAGTATATGTGCCGGGGGCAAGTCCTGTTTCTGTAGTTGTTCCCGCTGTATTACCTGCTAATAGCACAGGTACATTGTTTACTTTTTTATAGAAGTTATAGGTAAATGCCGCATTAGCATTCTGTGCACTAAGCACCAGGTTACTACCACCGCAAATTGTTTGTGCCCCGCCAACAGCGCCGGCGAAAGCAGGTTTGGTTACTGTACGCTGAACTTCATGTATTTTAATACCGCCTGATAAAATATTACCGCCAACAGCAACGCCGTTATCAATGGTAACGCGTATTCTGTCGAATGGTGCATTCGGTGTATAATAAACGGTAAACTGCCGGTCGTTAGAAAAAAGCCCGAGCAGTTGTAAGGTTAACAGGTTATTGGCCGACTGGATACTTCCAACTTCCGTATTACCATTATATGCCTGGATCCTTATGGTTTTTAAAACATCTAAACTCAATAGTGTGCCTGGCTGGGAAAGTATAATTTTGGCTACATCATTATTAGATTGAGTTACATATGGTAAATAAAAAGTTTGAGAAACGTTAGACCCCAATGCTACAAGGCCAGATTGTACCTGTGCAAAAGTTGCCGGGTCGCCGTCAATAGCCAGTTGCGGATTTTGAATCAAAGCAGTAAGCGACACATTTAGTCCGGTTGCTTCACCAATACCCGTAAATGCAGCAGGCCCGCAATTGCCGGCATCATAACTAAATGGTGTAAATAAGTTTATACTTACAGAAGAACCAAGTGCCAGTCCGAGCAGGTTACCACGGTACCGGAGCCGGACCCTCACAGCGTTATAAGCTGAGGCCGAGGTAACCGCAAAATAGTTTTGTCCCGCAGCATCTCTTACTACGGTTGTACTCACCCCGGTATTAATTCTTGAACCATCTACCAAAGCCGTTGCACCAGTATAGGCATCTACCTGTATTACGTTACTGCTTAGTAAACCAGTTAGGTCGCCCACAATACCAAGCAGGTCCAGATTTAATCCCCCAGTTGGCCCTGCCGCAAAAGGGATGAAAGTAGTTTTCCCTGCAACAAGCGGACTGGCAAATTTCATCTGGAGCGAAACTTCACCTTCTCCTCTATATAATCCCAATACATTAAAGTAGTTTGCTGTAAGTGTAGCAGGATTAAAAGGAGTGATAATGGCAGCATTGCCCGGATTTACAATTGTACCCGCGTTAGCGGCACCCGGATCTTCATTCTCGATGCCGAGCAGGGTATAAAAAGCAGTTTTGTTACTCGATGGCGTTACTGTTGCATAATTTTTTGTTTGTGCATAAGATTTTGCTCCGAATAGCGTTATAGCTATCAAAGCCAAGAGTGAGAGTAGTTTTTTAAACATGCGGCGTGTAGAAATGGGTTTCATACCTGTATCATTAGAGGTTAACTTGAATACTTACGGCAATTTTAAGTATAGCGACCTGTTTATTGCTCATTCAAATCATTCATTACACAAAGGGAAAGGACTGCCCTTTTGCATTCATTTTGTTCACTTTGCAATTGCTTTTGCAGAGAATCCTTACCAATGACTTTCAGAAGGCTTTTTAAAGCAATTGTCTGATCAAACTCCTATTCTTCACCTATTTTATTACAAACCATTCTGTTCATTTATCACGTATATGTGTATATTAGTTCCAACAGAGGTCCTGATTACCTTATTAGCATTGCCTAAATTTTGAACAAATACTGAATATGGAATACAGTCACCGGCTAAATGAACTTAAAAGCTTGATTCTTTCAAAATGCGGCATTAAATTCATTACGCCTGCAGATTGCAAAAGAATTTCGATTGAGATCAGCAAGCACCTTAATAAAAATGTAAGCGAAACGACTATTAAAAGGCTGTTTGGTTTTGCTGTTGTTAAGCATAAATTCTCGACTTTCACACTCACTACACTGGCAGAATATGTAGACATGGCTACAGACGAAGTTGTGCGTATAGCACCCGTGCTGGAAGAAAAAGCAGATGACTGGAAAACGTTAAAAGAAAAAGCCGATAAGATTACCAATTACACCTTAAAGACAATCCGCAACAGATCTGGTATTCCTTATGATATGACTATCAGCAGGAAATTTGCTGAACACGATTTTGACGAGTTTTTTGAAAGCGACCATATCTTTACCAGTTTTATTTCCCAGCCCGGTTATGGAAAGACTATTCTGCTTAGCCATTTAACGGAAGACCTTTTTTGTAGACCTAATGCTCCCTACCGCAGCTCTACAGTATTATTCCTTAAAGCCTATAATTTCTTTAACAAAGAAAATCTGAATATCAACCTCGAAGAGCAGTTAAAGGTACAACTGAACATTGGCGCCAATGAAAATGTGCTGGAGTATATCAATGAGATCCAGAAATTAAATAATGGAAGGTTTATTATTATCATTGATGCTTTTGGAGAGCTTGTTCTAAAAAGAGAAGAAAAAAACCTGTTGTTTGATAGTATCATTAACCTGATCTGCTCCCTGGAAGATTATAAAAACATCAAACTCATTATGAGTATGCGTTCTACCTCCTGGACCAGGTTCTACGATCGGATCCGTCACTCTTCCTATATGAAGTCTAAGTGGTTCCCGGGGAACTACTTTAATCTGCATGAACTGTCTAATGTACCTCCCCTGTCAGAAAAGGAAGTAGAGATTATCATTTCAAAAATCAATTACCTGGATAAGAAGGAAATTAATCCGCGGCTAAAATCGCAGTTAAAATTTCCATTTCATATCCAGCTCTATTACCAGCTTAAGGAAGAAGATCCGGATTTCAATTATTATACAAACATTACTTTCTATGAACTGGTATCCCGGTTTATCCAGGAAAAAATATACCGCTCTAACTATTATACAGAAAAAATACTCTTTCTAAAAAAGATCATTCAACTTACCGGCTATGGTTTAAAATCTGCGTCGGTAGAAAAAGATTCTTTACTCGCAGAGTTATCTGTTTTTAGAAATGCCTATATGGAATTGCTGAGCGACGGGATACTGATGGAGGAGAAACAACTGCAGAATGCACATCCAAAAGAATTTGTCCGTTTTCTGCACCCCCATATGTTTGAGTACTTCCTGTTTGTAGAGATACTCGAAAAATTCCATCTCCAGGTTAACCGAGAGTTTTTTAATTATATTAATACAGAGTACGATTACAACCAGGTAAGATTCCAGTTGTTACAGTGGGCCACCCGCTTCCTCATCAAAACAGGTAATTTTCATTCGCTCAAAGCGATCTTCAGGCTTAACCTCAACAGCTTTGAAACTAATTACCTGATCTTGTTTATGGCCGAAGAAATTAAATACAGGTCTAAATACAATGCCGACCTGATCCGGCTGCTGGACGAAGACAAATTCCATGAGGTGATCATTTCTAAACTGGTCAATTTTGATTTTATTGATTCCTGTTATAAGGAAGCAGTGGTAGCCCTTATAGATATCGCAAAAAATGAGGAACACCTGTTGATCTACAATTCTATCCTGGCCATTTTAGAAGTGATCAGGATGGACAAGAATGGTATCCATGGCAGCATTGCCAGCCTCAAAAAATTGGATGACAGCAAATGGATGGTAAGCCCGCTAAAGGCTTTTGAAATTATCTACGCCAAACTGGATTCGGATAAACCCGTTCATCCGGAACTGCTGCAAAAAATAGAAAGTTTTAAGGAAGGTAATAACGCATTTGAAATCAATGCCGATCAGCATTTGGATACCATACAGGGAATCTCCTATCTGCTGATGCTCTTTATAAACCTGTTTACAGGAAATGCATGTTCTGGCACCCAGATTATTGCCAGCCTGGTTAAGCTGCATCCCCGCGAGTTCCGGAAAAGAAATACATTTACAACCTATATATCTACCGTTTATGGTATGTACAGCGCAAGAATAGCACCCGGAAAAAAGACAGACCAGATTGAAAACATTGTAACGCACTTAACTAACCGGGGCTTTGCCAATTTCACCAATTACCAGGAGGCGCTTTTACTGATGTTCCAGTCGCAGCAAGCCTATAACAGGAAAGAATATGAAATGGCAATCGATAATGCCAGGGAATGCCTGTTGCTGTTTAAAAGAAATGAAGTAGTACTGAACGCCATGTTTATGTTTAACCTGCTGATTAAGATTTATACCGAACTGAAGAACTATGATCTGGCAAACGAATATAAATATGAAAAGCTTTGCCTGTTAGACGACCACCATGTATCAAAAGCCCTTTTTGCCTAAAATATAACCACAGCCTGATTTGAAAGCTACAGTATAAAATGAACCCCCTTTTCTGTCCGGAAAAGGGGGTTCATTTTATACTGGTTTTACTCAGCGAATACTATTTATACGTAGCTGCCAGCTTTAATGCATTATAGGCATTTACAATTCCGCCCGTTAAACAAAGGTCTGCAAATGCCACTGATACCGGTGCCTGCCCTTCTTCGGTCTCCACATCTACATTGTGGTCTACCTTAACAACTGATTTTAAGATTATTTCTTTCACCTGTACAGCAGATAATTTTGGATAGTAAGACCTGATCAGCGCAGCTAATCCGGCTACAACAGGAGAAGCCATACTCGTTCCGTCATAAGCTTCATATTTTGATCCCGGTACTGTAGAAAAAATCTGTACGCCAGGTGCAAAAACATCTACAGTTGTTTTTCCATAGTTAGAAAAACTTGCTTTTAATGTTTTATCATCTTTATCGCCAGCAGCGCCAACTACGATATATGAAGTAGCCGCACCGCCACCTTCATACCTGCGGTCGGGGAAACTTTTCTCAACTTCCAGGTTTTTATTGTCATTTCCTGCAGCCTGCACAATCAGTACATCTTTAGACATGGCATATTTTACAGCCTCATCTACTGCCTTTTTATTCCATGAATAGGCTTTTCCAAAACTCATGTTGATTACTTTCACTCCATTGGCAACAGCGTAACGGATTGCATTAGCAACATCTTTATCGCGTTCATCACCGTTGGGCACACTGCGCACACCCATGATCATTACATTGTCAGCCACGCCTTTAATCCCGATAGTATTTGTGCGGTCGGCACCGATGATACCAGCCACATGTGTACCATGACTTGCATCCGGGCCCATTACATCATTACTTCCGTAAATCTTTTCGTTAATATCTGCGTAGTTATCCCCTACCAGTTCTGGTCTTGGATCAAACGTAAGGTTCAGGTTATAATTCAGCTGATCCTGATAATGTTTCAGCCCTTTTGTAATCTGCGAGTTATAGAAATCTTCATAGCTCGAATTCTGTAACTGTGAAACCATGATATCCTTTAAGCGCTCTTCAATTCCGGTTGTAGGTTTTAAAGCCTGAAAGTCTGCCAGCACCGGATTCGTTTTACCTATTTTTTTCACCATTGCATCCAGTACAGATTTTAACCCGTTGATATTTGCAACTGCATTTTTAGCCTCATTTGTTTGTTTATCAAAATCAAGTAATGCTTTTTGATATTGACTGAAATCTGCCGTATCGGCGGGTTTAACAGTTGCAGTAGTCATGTTATCAAAACGGGCCTTATCCCTGCGGATGATCCTGGTGAGCTCTAATGTCTCATTTTCTACAGAACCTTTTGCAGATCCAAGAAAGTTCCAGCCATTAACGTCATCGATATAACCGTTTTTGTCATCGTCTTTACCATTACCTGCAACCTCTTTTTTATTTATCCAGATTACCCGTTTCAGGTCTTCATGTTTAACTTCTACCCCGCCATCTAAAACGCCCACAAGCACTGATGTCGATTTTTTACCTTTCAGTAATTCAGCATATGCCTTTTCCGT
>Ga0247814_10001332_pt1 | contig 14671 bp, 1 predicted proteins | sample UWRJL179409R1_FD_179947 | JGI IMG/M metagenome (GOLD analysis project Ga0247814, IMG submission 179947) | Plant litter microbial communities from Arlington Agricultural Research Station in Wisconsin, United States - UWRJ-L179-409R-1 | ecosystem: Environmental > Terrestrial > Plant litter >...
AAGTCTATTAATGATGTTGGGTGTCTGTTTGGTTGGACTTATTTCCAATGCGCAGGTTGCTGTTAGCGGTGCTACTGGGGCGCCTGGTCCCTACGCCACATTGACGGCGGCTTTTACCGCCATTAATGCAACGGCTCAAACCGGCAATAATATTAGCATTACCGTTACTGGTACTACAACCGAAACTACAACCGCTACATTGAATGCCGGAGCATGGACTACAATCACAATTGTTCCGAATGGTGCGGCAACCATACAAGGTGCTATAGCTGGGGGATCCCCGATGATCGATCTGTCGGGCGCTGATAATGTAACTTTTAATGGTTTAAATACGGGAGGGAATTCTCTGACCATCTCAAACACTACAGCCTCTGCTACTTCCGGAACGGCTACTTTTCGTTTCGTCGGAGGAGCGACCAATAATACGATTAACAATTGTACTGTCTTAGGGTCGGGTTCAATGGCAGTAGGTACCAATGGCGGTGTCATTTACTTTGCTACCGATGCCAATACTGCAAACGGAAATGATAACAATACAGTCTCGAATTGTAATATCGGACCTGCAGGCGCTAATCTACCCACAAAAGGGATTTTTGGTAATGGATCTACTGCCACTACAGCCATAAACAATAGTGGAATCACCATTAATAATAATAATATCTATGATATTTTTGGTGCTGCTGTACAAACTGCCGCAATTTATGCATCGACAGGCAATACTGGATGGACAATAACCAACAACAGGATCTACCAAACCACTGCAAAAAGCTGGACAAGTACTTCGGCGATACACCGCGGAATAGACATTCAGAATTCGGGAAGCGGACAGGGTTTTACAATTACCGGAAATATTATTGGCTATGCTTCTAACACACAAACGGGAACTTACACGATAAATGCGGGTACGGCAAATGCAAAATTTCATGGTATATTCTTTAACGGAGTTAATACAGGTACAGTTTCAAATATTTCTTCCAATACAATAGCTTCAATTGCAGTAAATACAACTACTGCTAATGGAACAAGCACCAGTAGTCCGTTTGCTGCCATCATTATTTCTAACGGACTTGCAACGACTAATAGCAATACTATCGGCGGTCAATCTGCAACCGGATCTTTAGTATTTACGGCCAGTTCTACTTCGGCAACTGATGTTTACGGAATTTACAATTTTAGCGGAGACAATTGGATCTCTAATAGTAACATTATTGGTGGAATCACTTTTACTTCAACTGCAACCAGTGGAACATTTTTGCTTTACGGATTGCGTGAGAATACGTCTTCTTCAAATCCATGGACTGCCACTTCCAATACAATTGGAGGCAGTGTCGCTAATTCCATCCGTATATCTTCCGGAGGCTCTACCACACAATCAGTTATAGGTATCGCAACGAGTTTGGCTCCTGCTACATTTACATCCAACACAATCAGAAATCTGTCTAACAATAATGGAACAGGAACAACTGTTGCAGCATCTGTCATTGGAATGAATTTCAACTCAACTTCAGTAAATAACACGGTATCACAAAATACAATTTATGCATTAGGCAATACCAACGCCACGCTTGCAACAATTGTAACCGGAATTCAATTTACCGGAAGTTCTGCCAATGTCGTAGAGCGTAATTATATTTACGGACTGACAAATGCTTCGAGTAGTGCTACTGCTGAAGTAAATGGTATCCGTATCGCAACAGGTTCAACCGCTTACCGCAACAACATGATTGCATTGGGAACAACTATGGCCAATGCTACGCAAATTACAGGTATCAATGAACAAGCCGGAACCAATACATTTTACCACAACACTATTTATATTGGAGGTACGGCAACTTCCGGAACAGGTAATTCGCAGGCTTTGACAAGTGTGCCTACAACCACCAGAATTTTCAGGAACAATATTTTAGTGAACAACCGTACCAATAGCGGAGCCACGGGCAAAAACTACATTATAAGAATGGGAGGTACCGGAGTCAATCCGTCAGGCCTTACGCTTAACAATAATATTTATTTCAGTACCGGTTCGCTTTTCGGAACGTATGCCAGTGCGGATGTCGCTACTTTTGCGGCTTGGAAAACGGCTATCGGCCAGGATGCTGCGAGTTACAATGCCGATCCAAAATTATTGGATCCAACGAATGCGCTTCCTGATTTGCACATCAACCCATCAGTGGCAACACCAGCAGAAGCAAATGGTGTTGATGTAGGTGTGGTATTGGATTATGACGGGCAAACCCGATCCGGACTAACACCTGTTGATATTGGTGCCGATGCCGGAAACTTTATCGGAACTGATCTGACTCCGCCTGTTATTACTTATACTCCTTTGGGAACTGGTGCAGCCGGAAGCAATCAGACGTTAACGGCAACTATTACAGATGCTGGCTCTGGTGTTCCGCTTTCAGGAACAGGCTTGCCGGTTTTGTATTATAAAGTAAATTCTGGTGCTTATACCGGAGTTCAGGGCGTTTCCATAGGCAGCAATCAATATACTTTTACTTTTGGAAGTGCTGCTGTTAACGGAGGCGATGTTGTGTCCTATTATATTGTAGCGCAAGATCTTGCGGCTACTCCAAACGTAGCTGTTTCTCCTTCAACAGGTGCTGCGGGTTTAACTGCGACGCCTCCGGCTGCAGCAACTCCGCCAACGACACCAAGTACATTCTCGGTACTGGGTACATTGTCGGGAACTAAAACTGTTTGTCCCTCCGGTTGTGACTATACTTCTCTTACAGGAACAGGCGGTGCCTTTGCGACAATCAATAACTCAACACTCGCTGGAAACATTACGCTTGAAGTTGCAGGAAATTTGACTGAAACTGGTACCAATGCCTTGAATGCGTTTGCTTCACCATACACTGTTGCTATTCATCCGACAGGATCAGCCAGAACAATCACCGGAAGTTTGGCGTCTAACGGTCTTATAAGGCTTAACGGTGCCGACAGGGTAACTATTGACGGGTCAATTGGTGGTACCGGTACAGATAAAAGTCTTACACTTACCAATACCAATACCACTGCGCCAACTGCCATTTCTTTAATCAGTCTTGGAACAGGTGCGGGTGCAACTAACAATACCATTAAGAATCTGAACATCAGTACCGGAATAAGTACTGCGGCAGGATATGGAATTGCGGTGGGAGGATCTACACCCGGAGTTGCAGGAGCCGATAATGATTCCGTAACAATTCAGAACAATAACATCACCGTTGCTACCATCAGTATATTTGTAAATGGCACTGCGGCAGGCGCGGATGATAGTTTAACGATTGCCGGAAATTCGATCAATTCTAATTCAACCATTCAGAATTATGGTATTCAGGTTGGCAATGCAACCGGAAGTTCAATCTCCCGAAATGACATTAGCGTTTCAACTTCAGGAGGTTATACCCCTGTTGGTATTTCACTAGAAACCAATTTTTTATCATCAACAGTATCGGCTAATACCATTACAAATGTTTTGGTATCGAATACATTTGGTTATGGAGGAAGAGGAATTACTATTGGTACTGGTTCCGCTTCAAGCGGTTTGACACTTTCTAATAATATCATTTATGGTATTAATGGTTCCGATTTCTCTTCTTTTTCAAATTCGTCTTCATTGGGAATTGGGATAGGGATGATAGGAGGCAGTTCAACACTTACAACCGTAACAGGCGGTGTAAATTTATATTACAACAGCATTCGCATGACTGGTAATATTGGTGATGCCGATACGGAAGCCATAACTACTGCTTTATATGTGGGCTCTGCAGCCAGCGCATTGAATATTCGCAACAATATTTTCGCCAATACGCAAACAGGAAATGATGTTGGACAGAAAAATTATGCGATCTATTCTGCTGCGGCAAATACTGCTTTTACAACCATCAACAACAATAATTATTATGTAAGCAATAGTTTCAACACAGCTTCAGCAATTCCCGGATTTATTGGATCTGACCGTCTTGACCTGACAGCAATCATTGCTGGATTTGGACAAAATGCCAATTCACTTACAGGAAATCCGCAATTTCTATCCAATACAAATTTACACATCAATCCGAGTGTAGTAAGCGTAGTTGAATCTACAGGAACACCAATCAGCGGAATTACTACCGATTATGATGGTGATACAAGAAATGCATCTACACCTGATATTGGTGCCGATGAAGGAAACTTTACACCTCCTGTAGCCAATGATATTGCAGCGAATGCTTTTGTCAATCCTTTAAATGCGGGTTCAAAACCTGTCGGTGTTGCTTTTGCGCCACAGGCGTCTTTCCTTAATTCAGGAACTGCAACACAAACAAATGTACCGGTTAGATACCGTATAGTCGGGCCTTCGCCTTCTGTTGCAGAAGTGTACAATCAAACCGGAACTATAGCATCTATAGATAAATCTGCAGTAGCAACTGTAACTTTTCCGTCTGTGACTATTGCCGCTGCCGGAACTTATACGATTTACGCTAAAGCAGAATTGGTAGGGGATGCGTTAACTTCGAACGATGAAATATCGGGTTCGTTGACAATCACTGATCCATATACTTCTTCTACAACAACTCAAAATACAGCTAATGTTGCTGTAGGTACAACAAACCAGCAGGTAATTGGTATCCAGGTGGTTGTTTCAGGAACAACAGGAATGCTAACGGCGCTTGACTTCAACTCGACAGGAACAACTGCTCCGGCAACCGACATTGCTAATGCTAAAATATTCTGGACAGGAACCAGCAGCACTTTCGCTACAACGACTCAGTTTGGTAGTACTGTAGCAATTCCTGACGGAGCGCATACAATAACGGGAAGTCAGGCTTTATCGAGCGGAACTAACTATTTCTGGCTTACCTATGACATTCCTACCGGAACCACCGGGAATCTTGTAGACGCTCAGGTAACCAGCGTAACCGTAAATGGAATTACACGTACGCCTACCATTACTGCTCCAACAGGCGCGAGAACAATATTTGGCCGCTTGTCAGGAACTTACCTGATTGGTGCCGGGCAAGTATTTCCTAATTATGTCAGCGTTACTGCCGCAAATTCAGATTTGGTTTTCCGGGGCGTTTCAGGCGCAACAACATTTGAATTGCAAAGCAACTACGCTGCAACAGAAACTTTTCCTTTGACTTTCAGTGCCATAACAGGCGCAAGCGCAACGAATACCATTACATTCAAACCTGCATCCGGGGTTGTTAAAACTATCAGTGGAAGCAATTCAACTGCTTTGGTAGATTTTAATGGTGCAAAATATGTAACGATTGATGGTTCCAATTCAGGAGGTACGACTAAAAACCTGACGTTTAATAATACGAATACTTCGGGCTCAGTTGTTCGTTTTCAGGGAGATGCTTCTAATAATACAATTAAGAATACAATCTTAACAGGTGTTACTACATCAACTTCAAATGGCGTTATTTTTATTGGAGCCAATGCGGTTACTACAGGTAACGACAACAATACGATCCAGAATAATGATATCGCGGCAGGTACTGCGGCACCGGCTTACGGAATCTATAACAATGGAAGTACTACAAATACTGCTTCTAAAAATTCTGGCAATGTCATTACCGGTAATAATATCTTCAATTTCTCTGCAATCGGTATTAGGGATGATGGCGGTTCTGTAGGTACAACTTATACAGGAAACCAGATTTATGAAGTCAATACTTTGACTACAGGTTTAATCGGTTTCGAAGTACGTTCTACTACTATTGAAGGATTTGTTTTCAATGCCAACAAAATTTATGACCTTAAAACCAGTTCTACAGGTAACGTTATAGGAGTCCAATTGTGGGATATGGCAACTACAGGAACAGGTGTTATATCCAATAATATGATTGCATTGAGTCCGACTGCACCGCTAATTCTATATGGTATATATGATAATACAGGTGCTGGGGAAAACTTCAGCGTACACCACAATACAGTATCGCTGTCGGGAACGGTTACCGGATCCAGTAATTCTGCGGCTTTCAATTATAACCAGACTAGTAATAACAATGTTCGGAATAATATTTTTGCCAACAGTAGAGTAGGCGGAACAGCGAAACATTATGCTATCAAAACGATAGCAACACTAACTACGCTGGTTAGTGACTATAATGATTTGTTTGTTAGTGGTGGAACAGCTAATGTTTTTGGATATAATGGAAGTGATAGGGCGAATCTTGCAGCGTGGCAAACAGCAACCGCCAAGGATACTAATTCAAAAAGTATAGCACCGATATTTACTTCGGCTGTTGATTTGCATTTGACCATTACTGCCAATGCTGCTCTTGATAACCTAGGAACGCCAATAGCAACAGTAACTACTGATTATGACGGGCAATCCAGAAGCAATACGCCAGATATGGGAGCAGATGAATTTACTGCCTGTACTGTTCCAACTGCACTTTCATACAGTGCTAATACGGCATCTTATTGTGTCAATACCGCTATTACAGCGAATGCGCCGATCTTTACAGGAACTGCTGCTACAGGTTACACCATTACTCCGGCTTTACCTGCAGGATTAAGCCTTAACGCAACAACAGGAATTATTACGGGTACGCCTACAGCAACTGCTGCTGCGGCTAATTATACTGTCACGTTGACGAATTCGTGTGGTACAACCACTAAAGAGATTAACATTAAAGTGAATCTTGCACCGTCGGAATTGTCCTATACAACCAGTTCCGTTTCTTATTGTACAGGTGTAGCAATTACACCTAATTTGCCTACATTTACCGGTAGTGCAGCGACCAGCTTTGCTATTACTCCAGCTTTGCCATCTGGATTGACTTTTAATACTGCTTCGGGAGTCATTACAGGAACGCCTACAGTTGCCACCGCTACAACAATTTATACGGTAACTGTTACCAATGAGTGCGGATCAACTACGCATGATGTGACTATTACGGTTAATGCCGGAGCCACCTATTATGCCGATACTGACGGAGATGGTTTTGGAGCCGGAGATGCGATTGTTTCCTGCACAGGCCAGCCTGCCAATACTGTAACCAACAATACTGATTGTGCACCAGCTGATTCTTCAGCATGGAGACTGGGTGATTTTTATGTGGATGCCGACAATGATACGTTCTTTGACGGAAATCCTACAACAACACAGCAATGCTACGGAAATACCACCCCAACAGGTTATGTTTCTTTAAGTGATAACAACGGAACAGATTGCGACGATACTAAATTTGAAACCAATTCTAACCATGTTGAGGTGCTAGGAAACGGTATTGACGACAACTGTGATGAGGTGATCGACGAAGTGGCTCCAACGACATCTTTGGTTGCTACACATTGTGGAAGCGTGTTGTCAAACATATCCAATTCTTTGTTTGCAAACCAGGTTCCATCAGCACAAGGATATCGTTTTGAGGTCAGTATCAATGGAGTTAATCCAAGATATTATGATTCGGCTACGAACCATTTCAGTTTGTTGAATATTCCGGGTGGCGTATTATACAACACTACGTACACGGTTAGAGTCGCAGTTAAAACCAATGACTTCTGGAGAGCCTATTCTACCTCTTCTTGTCTGGTGACAACACCGGCTGTTCCGGCAACTACCAATGTTGGTCCGGCGCAATGCGGCACTACCGTAGCAAGCATGTCTACTACGATCTTTGCCGTACAGGTAACTGCAGCCAACCAATACCGTTTTGAAGTATCTGATGGAGTTAGCCCTGCAAGAACATACGAAACTTCAGTAAACAGGTTCAGCTTTGCGGCTTTGGGTGGATTGTCTTACAATACGACTTACTCAGTTCGTGTGGCCTTGAGATTCGGCAGCACATGGCAGGATTACGGAACAGCGTGTAATGTTTCTACACCAGTAGTTCCTCCGGCTTCCAATGTAGTTCCGTCACAATGCGGAACAACCATCAGCAACGGCTGGGCAACGATCTTTGCGATCCAGGTTCCTGAAGCTACGGGTTACCGTTTCAACGTAACTGCTCCTGGAGTATCACGTTTCTACGATACGCCAAACAACAGGTTCAGCCTTCGTAACATTCCATCGTTTACGGTGACACCGAATACTACGTATACCATTACGGTACAGATCCTTTACAACGGATTCTACCAGACAGCAGGATCAGCTTGTACGATCACTACCGCAGGTGTAGTAACCAGACAGGCAGAGACAGCAGTATCAGTATTTGATGTGAAAGCGTATCCTAATCCGTATGCCGATACTTTCAGACTGGATATGAATACATCAAGTGAAGAAGCAGTAAACGTGAAAGTATACGATATGATTGGAAAAGAAGTAGAATCACGTCAGTTCAGCGTATCTGAATTAGGAACTCAGGAAGTTGGAACCCGTTACTCATCGGGTGTATACAATATTATTGTGACACAAGGTGAAAACGTGAAAACACTTCGTGTGATCAAGAGATAATTAATTTTTTTCTTAAAGGAAAGCCTCTCAGCAATGAGAGGCTTTTTTATTATAATTATTTCTGAACCCCACTTGTATTAAGCGTTGAATATGTAAAAAGCCAGTATTCTTAATACGCACTGCTTAATTTTGCAGGGTGCTTCCTACGTTTTATCGTCTTGAATGGTTTTTTAAAATGTGTTAAAATCGGTTAAATGTAAGTTTTTAGCGTTCAATGGATTAACGTTTGTTTTTCATCGACTTTTCCATCTATTTGTCGGCTATATTTTTTAAGACACTAAATGTGTGGTTGCTTTGTATGTGATACCACAGCATATAATTTAAACATTTTGAGATAGTTAGAACATACTTAAAATGTGTAATAATAATTAAAAAAACAAAATTCATGAAAAAAATTACTAACTACCTTTTTACTGTATCCCAAGTCAGGATACTTTCGCTGGCATCGCTGCTTGTCTGCTTGTTTGCAGGGCATTCTGGCAAGGCGCAAACTGTGTTTTCACAGGATTTCAGCAGTTCAACTACTGTTACTGATTATGTTAGCAGTTCCGCACCTGGCGCGACAAAGTTTAATGCTATTACGCCTTCTTCGGGAACTTCAACAGTAACAATCAATAGCGGTATGCTACAATTCGTAAGAGCGAATACGAGTATCGGTTTTACACGTACAACAAACTTTGATCCTGTACCAAGTATTGCAATGGTTAGTTTTGACATTCGTGTCAGTAACGTGGCAAACTCAAGTGTATCTTCTGTAGCTACTTTCCAAGTTGGAAGTGGCTTTACGGCAAATACCAGTATAGAGTCAAATACTTCAACGTATGCGAAATTTTCCCTGGATCTGCGTACAGGTTTAAATTTCAGGTTTAATGATGTGAGCAATTCTGCTGTAAGTTCAGTGCTATATCCGGCGGGAACAACTATACGTAAAGTAACGTGGGTAATGAATAATACAGGTGCCGCAATATCTTATTTGGCTCCAAATAACACTATTGAAACGCTGCCTGTAGATAATTGTGATATTTGGGTAGATAACGCCATTATCTTTGACGATAAAGCCGTACAAGATGCCACAGAGGCGATCCAGGATTTTAAGTTTGTATATACAGGCAGTACCGGAACAATCGCTTTGGATAATTTTTTAATTAGTAACCTTGTAATACCCCAAGTATCTTCATTTAGCGGAAATTCTGTATGCAGTGGAGGTACTGGAGAGTTAACAATGACGACAAGTACCGGGTCTGGACCCTACTCATTGATATACAGTGATGGAACCAACAGGACAATAACGAATGTAGCTTCGGGAGTTGCTTTTAGCGCAGCCGTGCCTTCTACGACTACTACAACATGTACTTTAGTAGCAGTTGCCGATGTTACCGGAGGTATAAGAACTTCAGGTTTTACAGATAGTTCCGCAACAATAACAGTGGTTGCTCCAACTGCAGACGCCGGAGCAGACCTTGCATTTTGTATAGGAGGAACTTCAGCAGCATTGGGAGGTTCTGTTGGTGGCACTGCCACAGGCGGAACCTGGTCAGATGGAGGAGTAGGCGGAACATTCAATTCAGGTGCTACCTCATTAAATACCACTTGGACTCCACCGTCAGCATATACAGGTACAGCAACACTTACATTAACATCAAGTGGTGGTGCCTGTGGTACGGCAACTGATTCAAAAACGATTCTTGTAGGTGCGCCGACAGCTGTTGCAGCAGGTGCTGATTTTACTAAAACCTGTGTTGCAAATACAACAGGGAAAGTAATTGGTGAAACTGCTGTAGCCGGTTTCACTTATTCCTGGTCTCCATCGACAGGATTGAGTGCCGCAAATGTTTCAAACCCAACAGCCAATCCAACTACTACTACAATCTATACGGTTACCAAAACAACGACCGCTACAGGTTGTACTTCTAATGATCAGATAATTGTAACCGTTGATAATACGGCACCAACAGTAAGCGCGGGTTCAGCTTTTACTAAAACATGTGTGGCTAATACGTCGGGTGCTCAAATAGGAGAAACTGCGCAATCCGGGTATACTTATTCTTGGACTGGTGCCGGATTGAGTGCTTCTAATATTAGCAATCCAATTGCTAATCCAACTGTAACGACATCATATACAGTAACAAAAACGAATACGGCTACTGGATGTACAGCTACGGCAAGTGTGACAGTAACGGTAAACAATACTTTAACTGTATCTGCCGGAACCGATTTCACTAAAACCTGTGTAACCAATCCAACAGGAAGAGCAATAGGCGAAACTAATGTTTCAGGCAATACCTATTCATGGTCTCCGGCTACTGGTTTAAGCAATGCCAATATCAGTCAGCCTACAGCCAATCCGACTACGACGACAACTTACACCGTAACAAAAACAAATGCAGCTAATGGTTGTGTGGTTACCGATGAAGTAATCGTGACGGTCAATCTTACGACACCAGTTGCGAATGCGGGAGCTGATTTCACCAAAACCTGTGTGACCAATCCGAATGGTTTGGCAATCGGTGAAGCGTTACAATCAGGACACACTTATTCATGGTCGCCAACAACCGGTTTAAGTTCGTCGACAGCGTCAAATCCGACAGCTAATCCAACAACCACGACTACCTACACTGTAACAAAAACAAATACCGCAAGCGGATGTACGCATACTGATCAGGTAGTTGTAACGGTAAATACCACGGCACCGACAGTAGCCGCTTTAACCGGAACACAATCCATCTGTCAGGGTACCACCACCACTTTCGCGAGTACGACTCCAAATGGGGTATGGGTATCGAGTAATCCTGCGGTAGCTCCGGTAAGCAATGGATTAATTAACGGACTTTCCGGCGGAACAGCTACCATCAGTTACACGGTGACAGCTGCCAACGGTTGTACGACTACCGTAACGAGAACCGTAACAGTTAACCCTTTGCCTACGACTGTAGTTGCAGGAGGAACTGCGAGCATCTGCCTTGGAAACAGTACCGGACTCACAGCATCGGCTGTTATTCCGTATAACCCAATTACCACTATCAATAGTGATAACTTCAACGGTACGCCGGTATATACCGGTGGCGGTACCAATGCATTTGCGAAGAAAACGAACAATTCACTTGTTGGTACAACACAAATTTCGAATAGTATTGATGCCAGTGCATACATGATGTTGTCTGTTCAAGCATTCTTTAATAACCCTAGTGTTACCGGTACGCTTACCTCGCCAGTATTGAACACGGCTGGCTTTTCTTCACCATTGAACTTTACTTACAATCATAGTTACAACCGTGGAAATTCAGGTACAAGAACTGCTGTTGTCGAAGTTTCTACCAATGGTGGCACGAGCTGGACGACCGTTAAATCTTATACTGAAAATCAGGGTGACAGCGATACCTTCGTTGCTGAAACTGTTAATCTTGATTCTTACATTAATCAGTCTAATCTTGTTATCAGGTTCAGCACCACCATTAGCGCGTCAGTTTTAGGAAATGGCTGGTGGGCAATTGACAATGTAACATTAGCCGGAGCCAAACAATTGAATGCCTTATATTCCTGGACTGCCAATACAACAGCTGGAATAAACGGTTTGCCTTCCGGCGCGGCGACACCTTCAGTTGGCAACGCTGCAATCACTGTAGCTCCAACTGCCAATACCACTTATACTTTAGTAGCATCAGATCCTTTAACAGGCTGTACGCAAACCACAACTCCTGTTACTGTAAATGTAAAACCATTGCCAACCGCTACAGCTCCTGCTGCCCAGGTGTATTGCAATGGTGATGTTGCACCGATGACAACTTTATCCGGATCACCTTCCGGTGTGACGTATGATATTTCTGGTGGCGCGGCTATTGGTTTGGCAAACGCTACAGGACTGACAGAAATCCCATCATTTACAGCTACTACAGGAACTGCTACCATCAGCATTACGCCACAATTTAACGGATGTCCTGGTGCTGTAAAAACTTTTTCAATTACTGTAAATCCTACACCTGCAGTGACCGTTCCTGTTGGGCAGACTTATTGCGAAGGCGTTTCGGTGGCAGCTCTTGCATTAACCGGCTCTCCATCAGGCGTTACTTATACTATTTCAGGCGGTAGTGTTATAGGATTGGCAGATGCAAATAATGTTACGGCTTTGCCTGCATTTACACCAATACTCGGAAGTGCAACAATCAGCATCACTCCAAAAGCCAACGGTTGTACCGGAGCGACTGTGACCTACACAATTACAGTAAATCCTGTGCTAACACCGGTATTTGAAACTGTAGCGCCAATATGCTCTGGAGCATCACTTTCGGCTTTGCCGCTGACTTCTGTGAATGGCGTTACCGGAACCTGGTCGCCTGCTTTGAATAATACACTGACTACAACCTATACTTTTACTCCAAATTCAGGACAATGTTTTAATCCGGTTTTGACTACTTTGACAATTGTTGTGAATACTAACACAGTTTATTATGCTGATAATGATGGCGATGGATACGGAGATGCTTCAGTATCTATTGAAACCTGTTTAGGTCAACCACAAAATTATGTGACCAACAATACCGACTGTGCGCCAGGAAGTGCTACAGAATGGAGATTGGGCGATTTCTATGTGGATGCCGATAATGATACATTCTTTGACGGTAACCCTTTCGCGACAGCGCAGTGCTACGGAAATACTACTCCAACAGGTTATGTTTCGTTAAGTGATAACAACGGAACGGATTGCGACGATACCAAATTTGAAATCAATTCCAATCACGTAGAAGTATTAGGAAACGGAATTGATGACAATTGTGATCAAGCTATTGATGAGGTGGCACCTTTGAGCTATCTGAATCCGGCTTATTGTGGAACCACTCTTAACAATATTGCTAATTCTTTGTTTGCTTATCAGATACCATCAGCACAAGGCTACCGTTTCGAAATCAGTGTCAATGGAGCTAATCCAAGATACTATGATTCTCCAATTAACCGTTTTTCCCTTCTGAACATTCCGGGCGGAGTACTTTACAACACAACATATACCGTAAGAGTAGCGGTGAAAACCAATGAATTTTGGAGGGCTTATTCTACCACTTGTCTGGTGACAACGCCTGCAGTTCCTGAAACTACGAATGTTGCACCAAATCAATGCGGAATTACTTTAACCGATATGGCGCGCACCATCTTTGCCGTACAGGTAACTGCTGCTAACCAGTACCGTTTTGCGGTTTCTGACGGAGTAACCGAAAGAACTTACGACAGCGCGGTAAACAGATTTAGTTTTGCGGCTCTAGGTGGCTTGTCATACAATACGACTTACTCAGTCCGTGTGGCCTTGAGATTCGGTAGCACATGGCAGGATTACGGAACTTCATGTAACATTACGACACCGGAAACGCCACGTACTTCTAACGTGATTCCATCGCAATGCGGAACGACAATCAGCAATGGCTGGACAACAGTATTCGCGATGCAGGTTGCCGAGGCTACAGGTTATCGTTTTAATGTAACTGCTCCCGGAGTGTCACGTGTTTATGATACTCCAGACAACAGTTTCAGCCTTCGCGACATCGCATCATTTACAGTAACACCAAATACCACCTATACTATTACGGTACAAATCCTTTACAACGGATTCTACCAGACAGCAGGATCGGCTTGTACAATCACCACAGCAGGTGTTGTTACCAGACAGGCAGAGACAGCAGTATCAGTATTTGATGTGAAAGCGTATCCGAACCCTTACGCGGATACTTTTAAACTCGACATGAATACATCGGGTGAAGATACTGTAGAAGTGAAAGTATATGACATGATCGGAAGACAGATGGAAGCTACTATTCTGAATGTATCTGATTTGGATACTAAGGAAATAGGAAACCAATATCCATCAGGTGTATACAATATCATTGTAACACAAGGAGAAAATGTAAAAACACTTCGTGTGATCAAAAGGTAATTCTCTAATAAGTTTGAAATGCAAAAGGCTATCTGAAAAGATGGCCTTTTTTGCTTTTTATAGGAATAGAGACTTTAGGCTATGAAGATATTTGATACTGCGGATGTATTGCCGTTTAGTATTCAAAACGAATATTGCAGATACTTATATCACTCTCTCAGACAGAACGTGTGTTCAATTGTAACCAACAGATTTTTTTCAAAGACATTTTTTATGCAAAAGAAGTCAGTAAGTGGATGCATTTCACCGAAGAAGTGCCTAATGGCGTACTTTTAAAAGCACATTATTTAGCCGAAATGCATCAAAATTCGCTTTTTTGCTGCTTTAACGAGTATTGGGGTAATTCAACGAAAATAATTGTAAAGCATTGGTGGCAG
>Ga0247814_10001337_pt1 | contig 14650 bp, 16 predicted proteins | sample UWRJL179409R1_FD_179947 | JGI IMG/M metagenome (GOLD analysis project Ga0247814, IMG submission 179947) | Plant litter microbial communities from Arlington Agricultural Research Station in Wisconsin, United States - UWRJ-L179-409R-1 | ecosystem: Environmental > Terrestrial > Plant litter >...
CATTTTTGCTTGGCAAATGACAGACAAGAAGGATATCCTTACGTCTAAAAAAGCATTAATGCTTAGTATTGATAACGTATACGAAATGTACGTTAGAATGCTCGCATTAATCTCAGAAATCACGGAATTCACGGCCGTTGATACAATAGAAAGGGCAAACAAACACTTCCCTACAGAAGAGGATCTCCATCCTAATGAAAAACTGCTGCACAATAAATTTATCGTGCTTTTGCAGAAAAACCCCGAATATCAATCGGCCATTAACAAATACCAGGTAAACTGGCATGCAGATCCCGATTTCATCAGGACTATTTATAACAAACTTAAAACTACTCCAGAGTATACTGCTTACCTTGCTGATGCCGACGATAGTTTGGAAGGCTCAAAGGAAATCATCAAATTTATTTTCAGAAAGGTCATTCTTAAAAGCCAGAATATTATCCAGGCTTTCGAGGATAAATTTATCAACTGGCCGGTAGATAAAGAAGTGATGCAGGGTATGGTTGCAAAAACAATTAAAAACTTTGTTTCAGAAGATCCTTTTAAAAACAAGCTGACGCCAATCAGTGCAGACTGGAAAGAGGATAGTAAATTCGTAGAAGACCTTTTTGTGTATACGTTGAAAAACAATAATGAATACCAGGGCTTAATTGCTGAACGTACTAAAAACTGGGAATCGGAACGTATCGCTTTAATGGATACTATTTTGATGAAAATGGCGATTTGTGAGCTCATGAATTTTCCGTCAATCCCGGTTAAAGTTACGATTAACGAGTACCTGGATTTATCTAAAGATTACAGTACACCGAAAAGTAATTCTTTTATAAACGGTATATTGGACAAAATTTTAGGCGACTTAAAACGCACAAACAGCATTAAGAAATTAGGCCGCGGATTAATAGAGGAATAAATTATGAAAAGAGTACTATTTTTAGCTTTTATAGCAGCTTCAATGTCTGCATGTAATAGTAATAAACCAGCGGAAACAGCAGTAGCTGGAACAACGACTGAAGAAACAACTACTTCTACAACAACTACAACTGTAGTCTCTCCGGATGCTCCGGTACTGAGCTTTGAAAATGGTATGTATAACTTCGGTAAGATTTTACAGGGAGAAAAAGTGCATTATGATTTCAAGTTCAAGAACACAGGTAAAAGTCCATTGATCATTACCAATGCTACTGCTTCCTGCGGATGTACTGTTCCTGAGAAACCGAATGAGCCGATTAAACCTGGTGATACAGGAGTAATCAAAGTTGTATTTAACAGTACTGGTAAAATGGGAATGCAGGATAAAGTAGTAACAATTACTTCAAATGGTAACCCTTCGACTTCTGAAGTTCACATTATTGGTGAAGTCAAAGAAGCTGCAAGTTTATAATTTATAATAACAAACAAAACAATATGACATCTACAGTAATTTTACAGGCTGCCGGCGGTAGCAGTATGTTAAGTACATTGGTTCCAATGGTATTAATCATGGTGGTATTTTATTTCTTCATGATCAGACCTCAGGTTAAAAAAGCAAAAGATCATAAAAAACTAGTTGCCGACTTAAAAAAAGGGGACAAAATAGTTACTACTGCTGGTATTCATGGCAGAATTGTAGATATGAACGAAACTACATTTTTGATTGAAGTAGAAGGCGGTACTAAAATACGTTTTGATAAAACTGCGATTTCTCTGGATGCTACAAAAGCATCTGCAGCACCTGCAGCATTACCAAAAGCTTAATTTGTAAAAAGAAATTTGAAGCCGCTCCATTTTGGTGCGGCTTTTTTTATTTTGCTAAAATTGTTTACTTTACAGCCATGGCATTCATAAAACTCACAAAAATAGAGCAAAAGCGTTTTTTTGTTTTGGTTGGCTGCTTGCTCCTGGCAATAGCGGGCTGGCTGTTTATGGCCCTGAATAACAAGTATGTTTATACGGCGAAGACTGTTTTAGTATACGAGAACTTTCCGCAAAACAAGGCTTTTCATCCTTTGCAACCAGATACAGTAGATTTGCAGGTGGAAGGAACCGGCTGGCAGTTACTTTTTGCCCGTTTACGTGTTAACCCTCAATCTATAAGTATCAGTCTGGATAAACTGAGTAACAGGAATTTTATTCTTTTTTCTGAGCAACTCTATAGTGTGAACAAGCAACTGGAGACTTCGCAGAAAATTATCTCCGTGCGTCCGGATACGTTATATTTTGATTTTTCTAAAAGGACGGTAAAAAGAGTGCCGGTAAAGTTGGTCTCCAACCTTTCATTCGCTAATCAATTTGGGATTTCGGACGACCTGGAGTTTAAACCTGACTATGTTACTGTGTCTGGTCCGCAGGAAGAGCTGGACAAAATCAAAGAGTGGAAAACCGATACGCTGAAATTACAGCATATTCATGACTCGGTGGTCACCAGGGTTTCAATGAAACAGAACGTTTTCAAAAATGTGGATATCTTTCCGTCTAGTGTACAGGTGAAATTACCTGTAGATGAGTTTACAGAGAAGACGCTGGATCTGCCCATCAAAATCATTAATAATACAGAATACTATAATGTAAAGCTGTTTCCTAAAAAAGTAAGGATTACTTTCATGGTGGCTTTATCGAGCTATCAGCAGGTGAATGAGGATTTTATTGATGCTGTAGTAGACATGAATGAGTGGAAAGTACAGAAACATAGTCAGCTGACAATTAAACTGAATCGTTTTCCTGATTATTGCAGATTGGTTAAACTCACGCCTGACAAGGTAGATTTTATTATAGAGAGATAATGCTAAAGATAGGTATAACCGGAGGTATTGGCAGTGGAAAAACCACAGTTTGCAGGATTTTTGAATCCCTGGGTATTCCTGTATTCTATGCAGACACTGTAGCCAAACAAATAATGGTTACTGATATGGTCCTTGTTACAGGCGTAAAAGCTGCTTTTGGTGATGAAAGTTATGATGCTGCCGGGAAATTAAACAATAAGTATATCGCGCAGATCGTATTCAATGATCAGCAGGAACTGGACAAACTAAATGCTTTAGTCCATCCAGCTACCTTTCGCGCCTTCGAACATTGGCTGATTACTGTGCCAACAGGCACACCCTATATTCTAAAGGAGGCTGCTTTGTTGTTTGAGAGTGGTTCTTATCGCCTTTGCGATAAAAGTGTACTGGTTACAGCTCCTGTGGATGTTAGGATAGCCAGGGTAATGGAACGTGACCGCGTGAGCAAAGAACAAGTGGAGTCCAGGGTAAATAAACAATTAAGTGATGAGATAAAGAAAGGCATGGCCGATTATTTTATCGAAAATAAAGAGACTGATGCGCTCATCCCCCAGGTGCTGAAACTGCACCATCAATTTTTAAAATAATTATTAATGATATTAAACGATTTTTTAGTGCCTACTAAAATTGGCTTGTTTTGCGCTTATGGTAATTTTTACCTCGACCCAAAGGAAGCTGTTAAAGAAGCGGTAATTTCCCATGCCCATGGTGACCATGCTGTTAGTGGAAATTTAAATGTTTATTGTACTGAGGCTACTTCTTTATTTATGGTTCAGCGCTATAAAAAATTCGCTGCAGGCGACTTCCATATTAAACCTTATCATCATGTTTTTGAATTGAATGGTGTGCGAATCAGTTTTATCCCGGCGGGTCATATCTTGGGATCTGCATTGGTAATGATGGAATATAAGGGGATTAAATATTTATATACCGGGGATTATAAACTACAGCCAGATATTACCTGTGAGCCAATTGAATTTGTAGCGGCCGATGTATTGATTACGGAAACCACTTTTGCTAATCCTGATACGGAACATCCAGATCCTGAAGGGGAGATTAAAAAGTTGAATACAACACGTAGTAATGTGATGCTGGGTGCATATGCACTGGGGAAAAGCCAGCGGCTAATACGCATGATCAATGATCACTGCCCTGGAAAAAGAATTTTAGTGCACCATAATATTGTCCCATTTGTGAAAATATATGAAAAAATGGGTATCAATATGGGTAAATATGAGGTGTACGACAGAAAGGTCATGAAGTCCAATCCCGAACATATGATCTACATCGTTCCTCCTATGGTCTATAGGAGTTATATCAGGGCAATTAACGTTATACGTGTCTTTGTTACTGGTTGGAAACATTTGCAAAACAATAATGAATTGCAAATTTATATATCAGATCATGTGGATTGGAAAGAAATTTTACTTACTATTGAAAAGGTTAATCCCCGGCAAGTCTGGACTACTCACGGGAGTGGCCATCAATTGAAAAGTTTTTATGAAAACATTTTAGAAGTTAAATTGCTTAGTTGATGGAAGAGGGTGTTGATTATTATTTCAATGAGGATGGGTTAATGGTATTTACTGCTGCATATCACCTTAAAAGAGGGTATTGCTGTAAGAATAAATGCAAACATTGTCCATGGGGTTTTGGAAAAACCAGAAATGATAATAACGCTGCTACGCCTGAACAATTTAAATGACGAAATGATGCATATACAAAAAGAATTAAATAGTGCGGTAAAAGAGGTATTTCATCAAGCTATGATTAATGTATTTTTAGCTTATAACAGGTGTAATGAAGATGTAAGGCACGCTGTTCTACCTTTTGATATCACCTCACAACAGTTTAATGTATTACGAATATTGCGCGGGCAGCATCCTAAGCCGGCAACGATCAATCTGATCAAGGCAAGGATGCTGGATAAAATGTGTGATGCTTCCAGAATTGTTGACCGTCTGGTGCAGAAAGATCTGGTAAACAAGAATATCAATGCTTATGATAAAAGAGCAGTTGATATTATCATCAGCGAGAAGGGTATCCAACTGTTGAAAAAAACGGATAAGGAAATTGACTTGTCGGCCATCATTTCTGCCAGCATCACAGTAGAGGAAGCTGAACAATTGAATGTATTACTGAATAAAATTACCGCTGGGAAAGATTAGTAAGATGAGTTTCCTAGTGACCCGAAGTATAAAATCCGATAAGGGCAATACTGATTCCGAGTAGTACAGCAATCATTTTTCGTCTGGAAACTTTATGATCTACGCTGGATTCAAACAGAATAGTGGTAGAAATATGTAGGAATATACCTATCACTATACCCATCATTTTATTAAAATACGTTTCAATACCACCTATGCTTCCGTTGCTGATTCCATAACTAAAGCAGAAGCCCAGAGGAGCCATAAGAGCAAAAATGGCAACGTAGAAGATAATCCCACTGCGCTTAAATTTATTCTGCATCAGAATGCTGGACAATGCAAATGCAGCAGGAATGTGATGGAGGGAAATACCGAAAATCAATGCATTGTGCTGGTCAGCTGCTAGCGGCATTCCTTCAAGAAATGCATGCAAACATAAACTGATCATAATCCCGTAAGGAAAAATTTGTCCTTCTGCATGTTTGTGGATATGGCCATGTTCTACGCCCTCTGAAAATTGCTCTAAAAAGATCTGCAGCAAAAATCCAATCAAAATAAAAATACCAATTTCTTCGTGATCGGGACCGCTGTAAGCTTCCGGAATGAGGTGTAAGACGGTGATTGCAAATAAATATGCCCCACTGAAAGAAAGTATCAGCTTTAAGAGTTGTGATTTATCACTTTTCACCAAGAATATGGAGAGTCCGCCTAAAAAAGCACAAAAGAACAAGATTAATATTTTCCAAATTTCCATTAGTGTACTGGTTGTAGTTTTTTATAGATCCGGCCTGTAAATAATCCTATAGCAGTTCCCAGCAGTGCCCCTGCAAAGGTATCTATCGGATAATGGACGCCAACATATATTTGTGAGAATGAGATCAGAAAAGCCCATGCCAGGCCTATAGGTAAGATTGGCTTCCACCGTGAATAAAAAACAATAATCAGGAATACTGCAATGCCAAAATGATTGGTTGCATGTGCTGAAGGAAAGCTGTATCCTGCACCGCATGGCACCCTGTGTATAATCTGGTCCACCAACGCAATATCATTGCAAGGCCTGATTCGGGCAACTGTGGGTTTAATAAACCTTGATGAAACAAAGTCGCCAAGGGCGAATGTGAGCAATAACAGCCCAATAATGTACCAGCCATTTTTTTTGTATTCTTTAAAACAAAAGATGAGAATAAACAGATAGAGTGGGGCCCAGAAGAAACGGTTACGCATTAAAGGCAACAGCCAGTCGAAGAAGCCATTCGATAGTCCGCGGTGGATTCTTAAAAAAAGATCCACATCAAATTCCTGTAGTGTAGCTATCATATCTTTTTACACACCAGGATCAGTCTGTCAGATTTTGTTTCATCGAATTCTTCCAGCGCATAATTACCAAATACTGCCTTAACAGCCAGACCACTTTTATCGAGCATCCGCTCGAAGTCAGACTTAGTGAATGCCTGTACTCTTTCTTCGAAAGCGAAGTGTTTACTTTTATGTTCAAAGTCTATGTTTTTGATGATTTTGCCATCAGACACGTATTTGTGGATGTCAAATTCTATACCTTCAACTGTTTTTGTTTCCCTTTGTGTGAGATTTTTAATGATTTTCTGTGTGTTGAAATAATCTATCACCAGTGTACCGTCATCTTTTATACTTTTCCGGAATGATTTAAGCGCATTTACGTGCTCTTTCTCCGTATCAAAATAGCCAAAACTGGTGAACATATTCAGTGCGATATCATAATAGTTGATATAACCCAGTTTGCGCATGTCATGTACAAAAAAATGAAGGTGCTTCTGTTCAAATTGTTTGGCATATTTGATGCTTTGTTCTGACAAGTCGATCCCGGTTACATCAAATCCTTTTTTCTGTAAATAAATGGCATGGCGACCTCTTCCACAGGCAATATCAAGTATCCGGCTCTCTGCGGCAGGTCTCAGGTAAGCGGTAAGATTATCAATCAAAAACTCTGCTTCTTCATCATTCCGCTGACTATATAAGATATGATAATAGGGAGAATTGAACCAGTATTGAAACCACTTACGCTGCATAGAGAAGGTGTATTAATAAGCTAAAAAAAAACAAATATAAGGAATACTGTTGCATACACCCGATTTTTAGGTTCAATTGTTTTTAATTGGTCGTGCTTCTTAAATTTTTGCTATTTTTGAAGAATAAAATTTATAGCGTTGACACTCATAAAATCTATCTCTGGAATTAGAGGAACCATAGGCGGAATAGCCGGAAACTCATTGACACCTATTGACATTGTTAAGTTTACTGCAGCTTACGGTTCATGGGTGATTCAAAATACAAATGTTAAGAAAATTGTAATTGGCAGGGATGCGCGCATCTCAGGAGACATGGTAAATAATCTGGTTACCGGCACGCTGCAGGGATTAGGTATTGAGGTAATTGATCTCGGCTTATCTACTACTCCTACAGTGGAAATTGCTGTTCCAATGGAGCAGGCTGGTGGAGGGATTATCCTTACAGCCAGTCACAATCCAAAACAATGGAATGCATTGAAGTTGCTGAATGACAAAGGCGAATTTATCAGCGATGAAAATGGCAAAGAGATTCTGGAAATGGCTGAACGCGCAGATTTTTCTTTTGCTGAGGTGAATGATCTGGGTAAAGTAACTCATGATGATTCCTACCTGGAGAAACATATCGCAGCGGTGCTGGCACTTCCTTTAGTAGATATTGAGCTGATTAAAAAAGCGAATTTTAAGGTGGCTATCGATTGTGTTAATTCTACAGGCGGGATTTTCATACCGGCTTTATTGAAAGCACTAGGCGTTACACAGGTTTTCGAGCTTTTCTGTACACCAGACGGGGAGTTTCCTCATAATCCAGAGCCTTTGCCGGAGAATCTGACTGAAATAGCTAAAGTAGTGCAAAGTCAGGGTGCAGACCTTGGGATTGTAGTAGATCCGGATGTGGATCGTTTATGCTTTGTTTGTGAAGATGGATCTATGTTTGGTGAAGAATATACATTAGTTGCTGTTGCAGATTATATCCTTAAAAATACACCCGGAAATACAGTGTCTAATCTTTCTTCTACCAGAGCATTGAAAGATGTAACCCTTAAAGCTGGCGGCGAATACCATGCCTCAGCAGTGGGTGAAGTAAATGTGGTGAACCAGATGAAAGCTACAAATGCAATTATCGGGGGAGAGGGAAATGGAGGAATCATTTATCCTGAACTTCATTATGGTCGTGATGCCTTAGTAGGTATTGCCTTGTTTTTAACGCATCTCGCCAAGTTTGGGAAATCTGTTTCCCTGCTGCGCAGCAGTTATCCAAACTACCATATCTCCAAAAATAAAATTACACTTACCCCGGAAATGGACATTGATGCTTTACTTGTTAAAGTACAGGAGAAGTATAAAAACCAGCCGAATAGTACGATAGACGGATTGAAGATTGAATTTGATAACGAGTGGGTTCATTTGCGCAGATCAAATACGGAGCCAATTATTCGTATTTACAGTGAAGCAGAAAATGAGACCGTAGCAGAAAACCTCGCTAAAAAAATCATATCTGATATCAAAGAAATTTTAAAACTGAATTAAAAAAGATGACCAGGATCTATTTAGATAATGCTGCAACAACACCTCTTGATAAACAAGTGATGGCTGAAATGGTAAACGTAATGGAGAATTATTACGGCAATCCATCTTCGATTCATGGGCAGGGCCGTGAGGTCCGTACACTGATCGAAAAGGCCAGAAAGACGGTTGCAGGATTATTAAATGCAGCCCCGGCGGAAGTATTCTTTACTTCTGGAGGGACGGAAGCAGACAACACGGCAATCCGTGGTGGTATTGCCGCATTCGGACTTAAACATGCAATCACCTCGAAAATTGAGCACCATGCTGTAGAGCATACGCTGGAGCAGCTATTAAAGGATGGAGTGATTGATAAGTTGAGCTTCGTAAATGTCGATGCTAAGGGAAATCTGGATTATGCTCATTTAGAGCAATTGTTGAAAGAAAACAGCCGGTCATTTGTTTCTTTGATGCACGCAAATAATGAACTGGGTACATTAAATGATATCGAGCGTATAGGTGATATCTGCGAGACTTATGATGCTATTTTCCATAGTGACACGGTGCAGACGATGGGTCACTATGTGCATAATGTTAAAAAACTGAAAGCTCATTTTATTGTTTGTGCAGCTCATAAATTCCACGGACCGAAAGGTGTTGGATTTTTGTATGTAAAACATAGTGTAAAAATCAGTCCTTTCATTTTTGGTGGTGCACAGGAGCGTAATATGCGTGGTGGAACGGAAAATGTTTATGGAATAGTAGGATTAGCAAAAGCACTTGAGATTGCCTATGCAGAAATGGAAGAGCATAAAAACTATATTCTTGAACTGAAAACATATCTGAAAGATAAATTGACAGCGGAGGTTCCGGGAATTAGCTTTAATGGCGAAACTGATGCTGAAAAAAGTTTATATACCGTATTGAATGTATCTTTCCCTGAAATGGACATGGCTGATATGTTATTGTTCAACCTGGATATTCAAGGTATATCTGCTTCTGGCGGCAGTGCGTGTTCATCGGGATCAAATATTGGTTCTCATGTATTGACAGGAATAGGGGTAGACCCGAACAGACCATCTGTACGCTTCTCTTTCAGTAAATATAATACCAAAGCTGAACTGGATATTGTTGTAGAAAAAGTCAAACATATCGTAGAACAGAATATTGCTGTTTAACGGTATCCGAAATGATAAAAAACTGAGCTTTGACCGTTGGTCGGAGCTTTTTTTATGTTTATATTATTGATGATGATTAAATATTTATCTGTTACTACTATTGATGATCCTTATATGTCCTTCATAAAGGGATTGTATATGTCGGCATTTCCTGAGAAAGAACGGAGAGATTGGGACCAGCTTTTGGATATGATTGAAAATACTTCCGAAATGTGGCTGCAGCTGATTGAGGCAGATGAACAGGTAATTGGATTTCTGGTGTTATGGCCTTTGGAAGACTGGTTATTTCTGGAATATTTTGCCATTGATCCTCAACATCGAGGAAAAAACTATGGAGCACAGGTAATGAAAGAATTAACTGATTTGAGGCCTGCAAACTTGATCCTGGAGGTAGAGCCTCCTGAAAGTGAAGATGCGGCAAGAAGGATTCACTTCTATGAAAGAAGCGGACTGCACTGCCTGCCTTTCGATTATTTACAACCACTTTATTCCAATCCTGAGCAGTCATATCCTATGTTACTAATGAGCAATGCTGTTGAAAAAGAGGAAGCATGTTTTACTGAGGTCATTAGCTTAATCAAACAACACGTATATTTTAAAGATAGTAAATAAGCCCTTTCTTCTGTTGTATAAAAGATTTATTAAACAAAGCCAATCTTCACCTGTTATTTAGGTAGTTCATATAATTATTCATCAAAATATATTTGTTATGATAACTCCAGAAGAACAACATCAGAAAGAAGAAAATAAAAAGACTGTATATAAAGAAACTACAGAAGAGGAAGAGTTGAACAGTGGCGAAACCTCTTCTCCGGGGCAGTCCGGCAGATCAGAATTTACGCGTCACCCGGATAGAAAGAATCCGCCTTTAGGTTCAAGTCATGAACCAGGTGTGACTCCTGGAAGAGACTTCTAAGAAGAAATTGATCAAAATATGGCCCTGAGGTAGAAAAATCTCAGGGCTTTTTTATGCCCTTCCCAAAGTAAATATTACGATATAAATTTGGCTGGTAAGAAATTCTCCATTACATTAGAGCGTTGAACATATTAAATATTTTTTTATAACAAGGAATAATTGATATGCTAAAACGTTTTAAATAAAAAATGTATGAACAAATACCATTTTCGCTATTTAGCTGCAATTCTATTTTTATTTTCATTGTCAGTTTCAGCACAGGACAAGGACGTATTTAAGCAAAAAGGATATACCCTAACGTTTATCAATGAGGACCAGACTTTCGATCCGGCATTAAGAACCAGGATGATAAAGACATTTTTTAAAGTCTATCCGGAATTGTGTAAAGCCTATAACCCTGCAGCTGTAAAGGAAATCACTTTTGTAATTGATACCGCATATAAGGGAGTAGCAGCAACAAGTGATGCCCGCGTTGCCTATAGTCCGGTCTGGTTTAAAAAGAATCCCGGAGATATCGATGTAGTGACTCATGAAGTAATGCATATTGTGCAGGCATATGGTCAGAGCAACGGTCCATGGTGGGTGACAGAAGGAATTGCAGATTATGTAAGATACAAATACGGGGTAGATAATGCTGGTGCTAAATGGGCACTGCCAGCATATAAAGCTGGTCAGAACTATGATAACGGATACCGTATCACGGCAAGGTTCCTGGCCTGGCTGGAAAAAAACGGGAGTACCGGAATTGTAAAAACACTGGATCAGCATATGCGCAGTCACAGTTATAGCGACGAAATATGGAAAGTAAAGACAGGTAAAACTTTAGCTGATTTATGGACCGCCTACACAATAAATCCTACATTGTAAAACCAAACACTAAATAAACCTATAATAATGATTAAACAATTCTTATCAGTACTGTTGTTCTCTGCCGCATTGCCGGTCCTGGCGCAGCAGACTGCTCAAATTACTGATCCGGTTGAATGGATCAATCCTTTAATGGGAACAGCCAGTAAACCCGATCTGTCCAATGGAAATACGTACCCTGCTATTGCTTTACCTTGGGGCATGAACTTCTGGACACCACAGACAGGTAAAATGGGTGATGGATGGGCATATACTTATGATGCAGACAAAATTAAAGGCTTTAAACAAACTCACCAGCCATCTCCGTGGATGAATGATTACGGACAGTTTTCTGTAATGCCGGTGACGGGTAAAAAGAGATTTACGCAGACAGATCGCGAGAGCTGGTTTTCTCATAAAGCCGAAACAGCTAAACCTTACTATTACAGCGTTTACCTAGCTGATGCTGATGTAACGACCGAGATTACACCGACAGAAAGAGCAGCGCAATTTCGGTTCACGTTCCCTCAGTCTGACAGCTCTTTTGTAGTAGTTGATGCCTTTGACAAAGGGTCTTATATTAAGGTAATTCCTAAAGAGGGTAAAATTATTGGTTATAGTACCAAATATGCAAGGGGACCATTGCCTAATTTCAAAAACTACTTTGTTATTTATTTTGACAAACCAATTGTATCAGCTGATACATGGCATGGCAATCAGCTTGCAAAAGACACACTGGAATTGAAGAGCAATCATTCTGGTGCGATAGTCGGTTTCAAAACCAAAAAAGGCGAGCAGGTAGGAATGAAGGTAGCTTCTTCTTTTATCAGTATAGAGCAGGCTGAGCTGAACTTAAAACGTGAACTGGCAAATGACAGTTTCGACGTTACTAAACAGAAAGCTAAAGCCATCTGGAATAAAACCCTGAACAGAATAAATATAGAAGGTGGAACAGTAGATCAGACACGTACGTTTTACTCTAGTTTATACCGTACGCTGTTTTTCCCTAACAAAATGTATGAACTCGATGCATCCAATAAAATTGTACACTGGAGTCCGTACAATGGTAAAACCCTGCCAGGTTATATGTTTGCAGGAACTGGATTTTGGGATACTTTCAGAGCATTATATCCATTCTTAAACCTGGTATACCCATCGATTAATAAAGAGATGCAGGAAGGTCTGATCAATGATTATAAAGAAGGTGGATGGTTACCAGAATGGTCAAGTCCGGGTTACGCCAATATCATGGTGGGTAACAATTCAGCTTCTGTAGTTGCCGATGCCTATATCAAAGGAATGCGCGGCTATGATATTGAAAAGTTATACGAAGCTTTGACACATGGCGCGAATAATGAAGGACCTATAGAAGCAGTAGGCAGAAATGGCGTGAAATATTATAACGAGCTAGGTTATGTTCCTTTTGATGTGAAGATCTCTGAAAACGCCGCTAAAACTTTAGAGTATGCGTATGATGATTTTACTATTTACCAGTTAGGAAGAGCATTGAACAAACCGAAATCAGAGACTGATGTTTACGCCAAAAGAGCGATGAACTATAAAAACCTGTTTGATCCCTCCTCAGGATTAATGCGTGGTAAAAATAAAGACGGGTCGTTCCAGTCGCCATTTAGTCCTTTCAAATGGGGTGGTGCATTTACTGAAGGTAACAGCTGGCATTATTCATGGTCAGTATTCCAGGATATTGATGGTTTGGCCACATTAATGGGTGGTAAAGATAAATTCGCTACTAAATTGGATTCCGTATTTTCAATGCCTCCGGTATTTGATGAGAGTGAATACGGTGGAGTAATCCATGAAATCCGGGAGATGCAGATTGCCAATATGGGACAGTATGCACATGGTAACCAGCCTATTCAGCATATGACTTATCTGTATAATTATGCAGGTCAGCCCTGGAAAACCCAGTACTGGGTAAGAGAGGTAATGGACAGGATGTATAAAGCTACGCCTGATGGGTATTGCGGTGATGAAGACAATGGTCAGACTTCTGCCTGGTATGTTTTCTCTGCTTTAGGTTTTTATCCGGTTACACCTGCTGTAGATCAGTACGTATTGGGTGCACCTTTATTTAAAAAGGTAACATTAAACCTGGAAAATGGTAAAAAGGTAGTATTGAATGCTGCTAATAACAGCGCAGACAACAGGTATATTGAGTCTTTGAAATTCAACACTAAAGAGTATGGTAAAAATTACCTTACGCACTCGGAATTGCTGAAAGGAGCAACGCTTGATTTTAATATGACAGCGCAGCCGAATAAGAAAAGAGGAGTGAACACTACTGATTTTCCTTACTCATTGTCTACCGACAAAAAGTAATTATCTCTTATACAAGAAAGCCCGGTTAACATTGTCAACCGGGCTTTCTTGTATAAGCTATTTTATTAGTTCTTTACCATCTTAAGGAATGTGGCCAGTTTAGCTTTCATTTCTCTACGGTCTACAATAAAATCGAGAAATCCATGCTCTTGTACAAATTCCGCAGTCTGAAATCCTTTAGGTAAATCCTTTTTTATAGTTTCTTTAATTACCCTCGGGCCAGCGAAGCCAATCAATGCACAAGGCTCTGCGATATTAATATCACCAAGCATCGCATATGAAGCCGTTACACCACCTGTAGTCGGGTCTGTGAGCAAAGAGATGTAGGGAACTTTTGCCTGGCTTAGCAAAGCTAATTTAGCTGATGTTTTTGCCATTTGCATCAAGGAGAATGCAGCTTCCATCATTCTTGCTCCGCCAGATTTAGAAATCATCAGGAAAGGAATTTTATGTTTTATGCTGTAATCGATAGAGCGGGCAATTTTTTCTCCTACCACTGAACCCATGGAGCCACCAATAAAGTTGAAATCCATACAGGCGATAACCAGGTCTTCACCTTCAATTGTACCTACTCCGGCACGAATAGCATCCTTTAAACCAGTTTTAGCCATAGTATCTACCAGGCGGTCTGTATAAGGTTTGCTATCTATAAAGTTAAGCGGATCTCCTGAAGTCAGGTCGCTGAAAAGTTCAGTGAAATCATTATTATCGAATAATACCTCAAAATATTCTTTAGAGCCAACTCTTAAGTGATAGTCACAATAGTGGCAAACATATTTATTTTCGGTAAGGTCTGCGCTATGTAATGCTTTTTTACAATTAGGACATTTGTTCCATAAGCCATCCGGCGCTTCTTTTTTTTCTTCAGTCAGCGTACTGATACCTTTTTTTTCTCTCTTAAACCAAGCCATGTTAT
>Ga0247814_10001339_pt1 | contig 14641 bp, 16 predicted proteins | sample UWRJL179409R1_FD_179947 | JGI IMG/M metagenome (GOLD analysis project Ga0247814, IMG submission 179947) | Plant litter microbial communities from Arlington Agricultural Research Station in Wisconsin, United States - UWRJ-L179-409R-1 | ecosystem: Environmental > Terrestrial > Plant litter >...
CAACCGTCATCCCTACTATGCCCCAGATGATGGTGGCGATAGCAAAGTTTCTGACGATCTTGTTGTCGTAGTGAAATTTTTCAGTCATGAGAAAAATGATGTATGGTTTATGCGGGTAAAATTAAGATGCGCGTGCTGACCGGGGTATGACAGAAGTTGCGCTTAAGCGTGATCTTCATCACTTTTTTCTTCCTGTTCCGGTGTGAGCTCATCATCGAACAGCATCCGGACAGCAGGCGTATAGAGATCGTCATTCTGTCCGGATCTGCTGGCCCAGAAAAAAGCGATCAGAAAGATCAGTGCCAGCAAAATGCTGAACCCAATCAGCAGGTAGATCATGTTCATAGCAGTTTGTTTTTGTGTGCGTAATATCTTGCGGTGAGACTGGTAAAGAGTATGATCGTCACCGTACTCATCGGCATCAGGATAGCAGCCATCAGGGGCGATAATAAACCTTGAACAGCGAAGAATAAACCGACAACATTATATAGGACAGAGATCACAAAACTCATATGGATGACCCTCACCGCATCTTTCGCCTGTTTAATGAATTGCGGGATTTTCTGGAAAGCTGTCCCATCAAGGATCGCATCACAGCCGGGAGAGAAGTTGTTGATATTATCCGTAACCGCGATACCCAGGTCGCTCTTCCTGAGCGCACCTGCATCATTCAGTCCGTCGCCAAACATCATTACCTTTGAACCGGCAGATTGTAAAGCGGTGATATAATCCAGTTTGTCCTGCGGACTTTGTCTGAAATGCAGTTGTTGTGCCCTTGGGAAAAAGGGCGTAAGTAATTGTTTATCATGGTCATGGTCGCCCGACAATAAATGGAGGTCTTTAGTTTTTGCCAGTTTCAGTGCCAGTTGTTTAAAACCAGGTCTCCAGTTCTGTTTGGATAAAAAATAACCTGCATAGCGATTGCCGATAACCAGATGGACCACACTGCCCAGTTCCGGAAGATCCAGTCCGAGAAAAGCAGCACTACCCATTTTTATCTCCTGGCCATTTACCCAGCCGCTAATTCCGCGACCTACTTTTTCCATATAATGATCTACAGGATAAACCGTAGGGATATTCAGCGCTTTAACCAGCTCCCTGCTGAGCGGGTGACCAGAATTACGGGCCAGGTCACTCACCATTTGTTTTTCTACTACAGTCAGATCCCCCTTTAATTCATAAGCTGCTGCTTCAGGATTGGTGATCGTACCCGTTTTATCAAACACAATGGTATCGATCCTGGCCATCTCTTCGATGACTGCTGTATTTTTCAGGTAAAACTTATTTTTATCAAAAATGCTCAGTACAGCCGCTAATGTAAATGGAGAGCTGAGTGCCAGTGCACAAGGGCAGGCGATTATCAGTACTGCCGTGAAAGAGGCAACAGCTTTATTGACATCCGATCCTATCCAATAAAATCCAGCGCAGAAAGCTACTGCCAGCAGGACGATACTGAAATATTTACTTGCTGTATCGCTAAAAGTTTTAATCGTATCCCTTTTGCCGGAAAAAGCTTCGTTGTTCCACAACTGTGTGAGGTAACTTTGCGAAACAGGTTTGATCACTTCCAGTTCGATTGCGCCTGTCAGTTGTCGCCCGCCCGCATAGATCACTTCACCCAGCACTTTCTCTACCGGCAGTGATTCGCCCGTAACAAAGCTGAAGTCGATCTTCGCTTCACCTTTCAGCAATATCGCATCAGCGGGAATAATCTCATTGCTGCGAATCAGGATCCTGTCGCCAGTCTGCAGTTCATTTAATGGTAGGGGCTTCTCTGCGCCGTTTTTAATCAGCGTTACGGCAACAGGGAAATAAGAACGGTAATCACGCTCAAAAGAGAGATAATGATAGGTACGCTGCTGCATCCATCTGCCAATCAGCAGGAAGAAAACCAGCGAGCATAAGGTATCCACAAAGCCGGCGCCTGTATTGGTGATAATTTCGGCCGCAGAGCGAATAAACATAACCGCTATACCCAATGCAAGAGGGAAATCAAGATTGAGAATGCCCCGTTTCGCATTTGTCCAGGCCGAGATAAAATAATCTCTGGCGCTGTATAACAATACGGGAATAGAGAAGGCCAGGTTGATATAACCGAAGAAATATTTGAAGTTCTGTTCAAAACTGGTTAATCCGAAATAATCCGGAAAGCTCAGCAGCATTACGTTACCGAAGCAGAAACCGGCGACAGCTATCTTAGTCATCAGGTGTCTTTCTGAATGATCTGACTGCTGTTTTTTGACTACATCCTGCAGACTGATCAATGGTTCATAACCGATGGCTTCCAGTAATTCTACCACTTTGCGGAGCGATATCTCCTGGTTTTTAAAGGTAATGGCTACCTGTTTTTTAAGAAAATCTATGCGAGACTGAAAAATGGCGGGGTTAATTTTATGCAGATGTTCCAGCAGCCAGATGCAGGAGCTGCAGTGGATGGCTGGAATAAACAAAGTAATTACCGTTACTTTTTCATCCTTATAATCTATCAGTCCGGCTGCAATCCCTTCATCTTCCAGGTAATCAAAATGCTGAGGTGTTTTCTTTTGCGTTTGTCCGGGTACATCATTATATGCATAATAATTAGACAAGTTGTATTTGGTCAGGATTTGATAAACCCCTTTGCAACCCAGGCAGCAAAAAGGTTTATCATCTGCGATATATGGTTTTGCCGGCAGGTCGTCACCACAATGGTAACATTTTATGTCTACAGTGAACGTCGTTTTTTCTACCATAAATGGAAATTATAATCCCCTCAAAGATGGCCCGAACTGTAGTGAGTTAAAATGATAATGGAAACGTTAAAAAGTGACGCCTGTCATATTTTTTTAATTGCTTTAAAATTTATGGATTAAAAGACAAATCTAATATTCTATTTACATCGTAAATAAGAGTGTTGTAATGTAGAAATGTATATTGCCGGAAGTTTAATTTCTTCTGTGACTGATCCTGAATATGAAAATTAATCAACTACGATCTACCTGGGTAAAGCTCACTGGTAGTCCTGAGACGCATGCTCTTGAGGCAAGAATCTTCCACATTACCTGTCTTTTTACCATTATATTGTTTTTCTGCAGTATATTCTTCAACTATTTCATCGGACTTTACACGGTTTCTCTTCTTTTAATTCCTGGTGTTGTTGCTGCCTTCGGCGTTTACTATCTGTCAAAGGCGAAATATCGGCATGATCTTGCTGTAACGATTTTTTGTGTTTTGGGGAATGTTTTATTTATTGCGTTTTACTTTAATAACTCCGGCATTAACGGGCCGGGATTGATTATTTATCTGCTCTATTTCTTCCTGATTTTGAGTATTGTTCCGAAGTCGCAGCGCATCATATGGATGGCCATCAATACGGTGATTGCCTTTATGCTGCTGGGCATTCAACATGATCATCCGGAATTTATTCCGTTAAAACATCATGATGCCACAGCCAGATATGTAGATTTTGCTTATGTGTACTTCTTTACACTACTGATTGTTTATTTTACCGTGACCAGCATTCTTGACAATTACAATAAGGAACGGTTACTGGCCGTGAAGCGGGCCGAAGAGCTTGAACACGCTAACCAGTCCAAAACAAAATTGTTTTCCATCCTGGCGCATGACCTTAAATCTCCGCTGAATTCTATACAGAACTTCCTGGAAATCCTGCTCGAGTTCGATGTAACCGAACAGGAAAGAAGAACGATAAAAACCAGTTTGCTACGTGAAACAAAATATACAAAACAAATGCTGGTCAACCTCCTCTCCTGGAGTAAGTCCCAGATGGACGGAATGAAAGTTAAGCAGGTGAAGCTTGATCTGGCAGAAACACTGGATCCCACTTTATTGTTGCAGGCAAGTATTGCCGAGGAGAAAGCGATTTTATTACACAACCGTCTGACCAAAAATATCGCTTTGTTCGCAGATCATGACATGCTCGAGCTGGTGGTACGCAACCTGGTTAACAACGCCATAAAATTCACCCCTTCAGGAGGAGAAATTACCATATCTGCTGAAATTCATGGTGAAGACTGCTGGATCCTGATCAAAGATACTGGTGTTGGTATCAAGAAATCTAAACATAAAGATATCTTTACATTGCAGTCCTCCAGTACGTTCGGTACCAATAATGAAAAGGGGGTAGGCCTGGGATTGGTTCTTTGCAAGGAATTTATCACCGTACAGCAAGGCAAAATATGGATGGAAAGTACTGTCGGTATAGGAACTACATTTTTTATTAGTCTGCGATTATTTAAATAACCACCTTTGCGGCGTCAAAATAATATATATGGAGAATCTGAATGAACTAGCCAGCTTTGGGATAGGTTTTAAGGAAAGGGTAGAAAATGCACTGGAATGCCTTAAAAACGGTAAAGGTGTGTTGGTAGTAGACGATGAAAACAGGGAAAACGAGGGCGACCTGATCTTTCCTGCGGAGACGATGACGGTGGCGGATATGGCCCTGATGATCAGAAGATGCACTGGTATAGTTTGCCTTTGTTTAACGCCTGACAGGATTGAGCAATTAGAGCTGAAACCTATGACGGAAATAAACACCAGTAAATTCCATACGCCATTTACAGTTTCTATTGAAGCAAGAGATGGGGTAACTACCGGGGTTTCGGCGGCCGACCGGATGCAGACTATCAGAACAGCGATTGCAGATCAGGCTAAACCTGAGGACCTTTCCAGACCAGGACATGTATTTCCGCTGAGAGCAAATCCAGACGGTGTTTTTGGTAGAAGAGGCCATACAGAAGGCAGTATTGACCTGATGATGCTGGCGGGATTACGTCCTGTTGCTGTATTGTGCGAATTGACTAACGACGATGGTACCATGTCCAGACTTCCTGAAATTGCCGCATTCGCAAAAGAACAGGATACCACTGTAGTGACTATTGAAGATATCTTTCAATATCGTCTGCTGCAAAAAGCGTAGATTTATGGCAGGGCTGATGAAGCTTAAACAATTTTCATCAGCTCTTCTATAAACAAGGTGGCTGACTTCTTCCGGTATACCCCTTTTTGCCACAGGATAAATGCCTGTTTGTACAATTCTTCTCCGGCTATGGGGACCGCAGTGAGGCTATCCCAGGTACTGATGGCCTTCTCATTGATGATCGTTGCCCAATGACCTGATTCTACCATCGAAAGGAGTGAATGCACATCATTCATCTCAATCTTTATCCTCGGTGATATATTGTTCTTTCTGAACATCTCATTCAATAAGTCCCTTGAACTGAATCCGTTGCTTGGTAGGATCAATTCTAGTTTTCCCAGCTCCTTCAACGATATTTTTGCGAGTTGTGCCAGTGGATTCTTCTTTGATACCACCATCATAATTCTGGAAGAAAATAAGGATTGCATTTCTAAGCCATCTGTATCTTCCTGCTCATGGAAGGCTACCATAAAATCCAGATCAGCCATCATCAGTTTATTCTCCAGCTCTCCCGAAGTACCGTATTCTACATGGATCATGATGCCCGGATACTTTTCAGAAAAAGGCGTTAAGGCCGGTAACAGTAGTGAACTGAAGGCATAAGTAACCCCAATCTTTAATTCTCCGTTGACCAGGTTGTTTAATTCGAATACTGCTTGTTTTGACTTCTTAATGTCCAGGATAATCTGCCTGGCATGTACCAGAAAAACCTTTCCTGCTTCAGTTAATCTTACCTGTTTGCCCACCCTGTCAAACAACAGCATACCCAGCTCTTCTTCCAGCTGTTTGATTTGCTGTGAAAGGGTAGACTGTGTCACAAAAGATGCTGCTGCGGCATCTGTGAAATGCAGCATTTCTGCCGCTTTGATGAAATAACCTATTTGTCTGACTTCCATAATTTATCAATCGTTAAAACTAATCAAAATCATTAAAACTATCAATTTTATAAATAGATAAGTTATGCGGAAATTTGCAGGTAACAATTCCAATACACACAATGAATCTATTCAGGTCTTTAAAATCACGCAATTTCAAACTCTTTTTCTATGGACAAACCATCTCCCTGATTGGGACCTGGATGCAAAAGACGGCAGTCAGCTGGCTGGTTTATCAGCTCACGGGATCTGCTGTTTTATTAGGGGTAGTGGGTTTTGTGAGTTTAATTCCTTCTTTATTTTTATCGCCTTATGCAGGGAGCCTGGTAGATCGTCATAACCGTTACCATATCCTTGTCATCACACAAATTGTGTCTATGATCCAGGCCGGCGCATTGGCGGGAATCATATTTTTCGGTTATAACAATATACTTTTTATCATCGGACTGAGTTTGATGCAAGGAGTGATAAATGCATTTGATGTGACCTGCAGGCAATCACTGATGGTGGAACTGGTGGACGACAAAAAAGACCTTCCTAATGCCATCGCGCTGAATTCTACCATGACCAATTTTGCCCGTATCGCTGGTCCGGCAGTAGCAGGGATTATCCTGAGTACTTTTGGTACTGACTTCTGTTTTGTAGGTAACTTCCTGAGCTACATTCCTGTATTAATTTGTTTATTCATGATGCGCCTGAAAGTACCTGTCATTGCAAAACCTGTAAAAAGCATCTGGGTGGAATTACAAGAAGGTTTTAAATATGTATCAGGCGACAAAGACCTGAGCAGTGTGCTGATGATGATCGGGATCAGCAGTTTATTCGTTATTCCCTTTAATACCCTGATGCCAATCTTCGCAAAAGATATCTTTGACGGAAATGCAAAAACCTTTAGCTGGTTTGAAAGTGCAGCTGGTTTAGGCTCTATTATCAGTGCCGTTTACCTGGCTAATCTTACCCACAGCAATACTTTAGGTAAACTGATTACTATTGCAGGTGGAGTTTTCGGCCTCAGTCTGATGCTACTGGCTTATGCGCCACAGTTGCCCATCGCCTTGCTGTTCATGGCTTGCTCCGGACTGGGAATGATGGCACAAACTTCAGCCATCAATACGTATATTCAAACCCATGCGATACCAGAAATGAGGGGCAGGGCAATCAGTTATTATGTGATGGCCTACCAGGGAATTATTCCCGTAGGAAGTTTATTGATTGGCTGGTTGGCACATAGTATCGGACCAAGGCCCGCTGTATTTATTGAGGGGCTAATAGGTTTAACTGCCACTGCTGCATTTGTATATTACAGAAGCAGACAAACGGCAATTAAAACAGCTGGTCATTAAGTGAAATACTGACCAGCTGCTTATCAAATTGTTAAAGATCAAAACGGTTCAGGTTTTTCTTATACCGCTAGTCCGCCGAACATACTAAAAAGGATAATCAGCAGCACGATCAGCGTGATTACCACATAGAGCCTGTCTTTTTCCAGTAAGAATGAAACCAGCGAGAAGCCGATCCTGATGATGGGTGTAGCAATCAGGATCACTACACCTAGCTGGATAATTTCTGTAGCACTGCCACTTTTTAACCCTCTTATAATTCCCGTAAGGCTGGTATAACCTGCAGGTTCACCATTAAACGTGGTATAGTTCGGTATCCCTGCGCCTTTTTGGATCAGGTAAAGCACTCCGCCAATAATTGCTACCGATCCCGAAAGCAATACGCCATATCTTAAAACCGTACCAATCAGCTGCTGCATATCATAGTCGGTCACTTTGTTATTTTCTGTAGATTTCATCTTTAAAATTTATGGTAAAAACCGTTATATATCATGTTCAGCGCAATCATCGTGATGGCGATACTAAAGATCAGCTTCAGTGACTTTACGTTGATCCGCATGAGTAGTTTTGATCCTGTATAGGCACCTGCCAAAACACCGATAATGACTGGAAAGGCCAATCCCGGATCTATGTATCCTCTTTGGAGGTATACTACTGCACTCGCTGCCGCAGTTACGCCTACCATAAAATTACTGGTCGTGGTGCTCACCCTGAAAGGAACGCGCATGGCTGTATCCATGGCCAGCACCTTTAGTGCACCTGAGCCTATACCCAGTAAACCAGACAATACACCGGCGATGGTCATGATGGAGAATCCTCCACCGATATTCTTTAGTTTGTAATCTACAGGGCCATCTTTGGAAGGATAACTACTGTTCAATTTCAAGGTGTAGGACAGTTTACTGCCTTCCAGCAAAGCATCTTCATGTTTTTTTCTCAGCGTCATTGCGGCAGAAAAGATCAGCATTACGCCAAACAAGATGGCTACGATATTAACCGGCGTATAAATAGCCAGGATAGCACCGCCAACGGCACCCATTGTGGTCGCGATTTCCAGGAACATGCCCAGGCGTATATTGGTAATGCCTTCTTTCACATAGGCACTTGCAGAACCGGAAGAAGTAGCAATAGAAGCTACCAGTGCTGCACCGATCGCATAGCGGATATCAACATTAAATACCAATGTAAGCAAAGGAATGATGACAACGCCGCCGCCGAGCCCGGTTAAAGAGCCAGCTAGCCCGGCAAGATAAGCGCCTAATAAAAGGATGATGGTAAAAGTTAAAATGGTCATGATCTGTTAATAATTGTTGTTTAAAATATTTACTGTAATTTCTTCTGCCAGCTCCTGATCGCGATCTGCGATGGCTCTGGCCAATGCTTCATGTTTAGGCTGACTGTCGGCAAATCTCGCGATATTCTGTGCCTCACGTTTGGAAAAGAAATCGCGCATAACTTTAGTGAAGCTCTGGTAAAGATCTGTCAGTACACTATTGCCCGACGCTCGTGCAATGGCAATATGAAAATCGATATCAGCATCTGTACATTTTTTCTCTGCGTTGGCTTCAATTGCTGCTTTTCGTCTGACTAGTAAATCTTCGATCACCAGCAGGTGATGTTCTGTTCTGTTCATACACGCTAATCTCACCAGTTCTTTTTCCAGCAGGGAACGGACGGCATTGATCTCCTCAAAATCTGCTCTTCTTAATCGCTGATTTAGAGTCTCGTCTTTAATTTTTGAAGTCACGAAAGTGCCCGATCCCTGCTGTACTTTCAGGATTCCTGAAATAGCCAGTGTTTTAATTGCCTCCCTGATGGTAGAACGTCCTACCTGGTACAATTCCATTAATTCCGGCTCTGCGGGGATTTTTTGCCCCTTTTTTAGTCGCCCGCCAGCAATATCATTCTTGATGGTCATGATGACTTTATCTGATAATTTCTCTTTCTTATCCATTTTTAAACATCTGATGTTTCAAAGATGTGTATTATGCTTAAACATCTGATGTTTGTAAGCGTAATGTGACATTGAAATGGATGTCTGAAGTCAGTAAATTATCTGGGATTAATACCCTAAAAAAAATAAATATTTCTTTATTTATTAAAAATACTATACGTTTACAAAAAACTTTAGGGGTGCCTTGCGCTGAGAAATACCCTTTGAACCTGATGCAGTTAGTACTGCCGAAGGGAAAAGTAAGAAGCAACAGCTGTGTTGTTTTTTCATTCCTTATACAGGCCATTCCTATCGTTGTTAAAAATCAAAAGGAATGGAAATAACTGTAAATAATCAGGCTTATACGATTGATGAATCCTGCTCAGTAGCAGGGATGCTTTCTGCTGTTTTACAAATTTCAGGCGACGGGATTGCGGTCGCCGTTAACCAGTCTATCGTCACCCGACCCGAATGGTCCCGTCATTTATTGCGAGCAGGCGATCAGGTTATGCTGATCAAGGCAACTCAGGGCGGATAATCTCTAAAACCATCAAAATCTAATCAGTAAAGCTTATGAAAGTAGAAAAAACACCAGATGATCAGGTCATCAGCAGGACACCTTTCCCGGCGTCCCGTAAAATCTTTGTTAAAGGCGAGTTGCATGATATTGAAGTCGCCATGCGCGAAATAACCCTCTCCGAAACTAAAATCCATAATGGATTTGGTTTAACCGAGCAAAACCCGCCGGTTACGATCTATGATACCAGCGGACCCTATACCGATCCGAATGTACACATAGACGTGAAATCCGGTTTACCCCGCCTGAGGGAAAAATGGATTACTGACAGGGCTGATGTAGAGCAGCTGCAGCAAATTTCGTCCGATTATGGTGCGAAGCGTTTAGCAGATCCTTCACTTGATAATCTTCGTTTTGCCTTTCAGCATCAGCCCATGCGTGCGGTTAAAGGTGCAAACGTAACCCAGCTGCATTATGCAAGAAAGGGAATCATCACCGCAGAAATGGAATATATCGCTATCCGTGAGAACCAAAGGATAGACCTGCTGAACAGTCAGCTTGGTGAGCAGGCAACTGTGATGAACCATCAGCATAACGGTCATAGTTTCGGTGCAAATACGCCGAAAGGCTATATCACGCCTGAATTTGTCAGGGCAGAGGTAGCCAGTGGCAGGGCCGTTATCCCCTCAAACATCAACCATCCAGAACTGGAACCTATGATTATTGGTCGTAATTTCCTGGTAAAGATCAATGCCAATATTGGTAATTCTGCAGTTACTTCCAGCATTGAAGAGGAAGTAGAAAAGGCAGTTTGGGCTTGCAGATGGGGTGCGGATACGATAATGGATTTATCCACCGGTAAAAATATCCATGAAACACGTGAATGGATTATCCGCAATTCACCAGTGCCGATAGGCACGGTTCCGATTTACCAGGCCCTGGAAAAAGTAAATGGAAAAGCAGAAGACCTGACCTGGGAATTGTTCCGGGATACCTTGATTGAGCAGGCAGAGCAGGGAGTAGATTACTTTACCATCCATGCCGGTGTCTTATTGAGATATATCCCGCTTACCGCTAAAAGGGTGACCGGTATTGTGTCCCGTGGGGGTTCTATTATGGCCAAATGGTGCCTGGCACATCACCAGGAAAGTTTCCTGTATACCCATTTCGAAGAGATCTGTGAGATTATGAAGGCCTACGATGTTTCCTTCTCTCTCGGTGATGGATTAAGACCAGGTTGTATTGCCGATGCCAATGACGCAGCCCAATTTGCTGAGTTGGAAACGCTGGGCGAGCTGACCAAAATTGCTTGGAAACATGATATCCAGACGATCATTGAAGGACCAGGCCATGTGCCGATGCACCTGATCAAAGAGAATATGGAAAAGCAGCTGGAATATTGTTCTGAAGCACCGTTTTACACTTTAGGGCCATTAACGACAGATATCGCTCCCGGATATGATCACATTACTTCTGCAATTGGTGCGGCAATGATCGGCTGGTTTGGTACGGCGATGCTGTGTTATGTAACGCCAAAAGAACACCTCGGTTTACCGAATAAAAAAGATGTGAAAGATGGGGTGATTACCTACAAAATAGCGGCCCATGCGGCCGATCTGGCTAAAGGACATCCCGGTGCACAATACAGGGACAATGCATTAAGTAAAGCCCGGTTCGAATTCAGGTGGGAAGACCAGTTTAACTTGTCGCTCGACCCAGATACGGCTAAAGAATTTCACGATGAAACGCTGCCTGCAGACGGTGCCAAGATTGCGCATTTCTGCTCAATGTGCGGCCCGAACTTCTGTTCAATGAAAATTACACAGGATGTGAGGGAGTACGCGGCCAAACAAGGTGTAGAAGAAAACGATGCACTGGCGCAGGGCATGGCGGAAAAATCACGCGAGTTTACAGCAAAGGGAAGCGAAATATATTTATAGATGGACGTATTTGTGGTGACGCGACCGGATTATTTTGAGGGGGAAGCACAGCGGATCAACCAGCTTTTCCGGAATAGAATGCAGGTGTTGCATATCCGGAAACCGGGGAATGATCCTGCTGCATTCAGGCAGCTGATGACGGAAATCGAACCTGTATTTTATGACAGGATTGTCATCCATCAGCACCATGAACTGGCGACTGCATTTTCTTTAATCCGGTTGCATTATCCCGAGAAAAAACGTCCGTCGGCAGGAGCGTTAGGGGCGATGAAAGAAGCAGGTTATATACTTAGTACTTCGATCCATGGACTAGACGCGCTGCAAGATTGCGCGGCATATGACTATGTTTTTTATGGTCCTGTATTTAACAGTATCTCGAAACCAGGTTATGAAAGCGTACTGGGGGCCGATTTTATGCTGCCTGTACGCAACGGCGGACCTCAATTGATCGCTATTGGCGGCATAACCCTTTCTAAACTGAAAATCTTAAAAGACATGAATTTTGACGGCGCAGCATTGCTTGGTGCTGTCTGGTAAAATCATTCATCACCTGTAATAAACAAACCTATTCACATGAAACCAATAGATCAGATACAATATATATCACAGGCGTCCGCCAACGGGTCGCACCTTAGTGCCATAGAAAAAGTGCTGCAGGCGGGAGGGCGCTGGATCCAGCTTCGGGTCAAAGAACAAGAGGAGGCAGCGGTGCTGCCTATCGCGTTAGCTGCTGCAGAACTATGTCGTGCATACGAGGCCAAATTAATTGTGAACGACTATCCGCGGATTGCCCTGCAGGCAGATGCCTGGGGTGTACACCTGGGATTGGATGATATGCCTGTGCCCGAAGCGCGTGCCTTGCTTGGCCCCGATAAATGCATTGGCGGCACGGCGAATACCTTTGCCGATATACAGCGCAGGGCTGCAGAAGGAGCAGACTATATCGGCCTCGGTCCATTCAGGTTCACCACGACAAAAAAGAACCTCAGTCCGATAGTCGGTCTCCAGGGGTATACCGAATTAATGAAACAGATGCGCGAGGCAGGGATCACCATTCCGGTTATCGCCATCGGCGGAATAAATCCGGCAGATATTCCTTCCATTTTGCAGACAGGCATTTACGGTATAGCCATTTCTGGTGTGCTGACACATTATCCCGAACAACACCAGCAGATTCAAAATCTTTTCAACCAGTTGTATCAGCAACATTAAACGCAATAGAGATGTTAAAAATAGCAGACAAAACATTCAGCTCCAGGTTATTTACCGGAACAGGCAAGTTTAATTCGGCAGTTCAAATGGAGGCTGCTTTACTCGCTTCCGGTTCGGAACTGGTCACAGTAGCTTTGAAGAGAGTAGATTTAAAAGATACGGAAGACGATATTCTCACGCATTTACAGCATTCCCATATCAATCTCTTACCCAATACTTCAGGTGTAAGAACCGCTAAAGAAGCTGTTTTCGCCGCTCAATTGGCAAGGGAGGCCATGCAAACCAACTGGATCAAACTGGAGATTCATCCCGATCCGAAATACCTGATGCCGGATCCGATAGAAACACTGAAAGCAACAGAAGAACTGGCGAAACTGGGATTTATCGTATTACCCTATATCCACGCCGATCCAGTATTGTGTAAAAGGTTGGAAGATGCGGGGACATCAGCAGTAATGCCCCTGGGTTCACCAATAGGGAGTAATAAAGGATTGCGAACCATAGATTTCCTCGAGATCATTATCAGTCAAAGTAACGTTCCCGTAATTATCGATGCCGGGATCGGTTCTCCCTCTGATGCGGCAAAAGCGATGGAAATTGGTGCCGATGCCGTGCTGGTGAATACGGCTATCGCTGTTTCCAGCAATCCTGTGGTGATGGCTGAAGCTTTTAAAATAGCAGTGCAGGCAGGGCGAATGGCTTTTGAAGCGCAATTGGGTTTAATCCATTCACAGGCTGTGGCCAGCAGCCCTCTAACCTCATTCTTAGATGACTGATACATTCACCACACTGTTCAATACCTATGACTGGAAAACGACCAGCGACAGTATTTATGCAAAGACCAGCAGAGATGTGGAGCAGGCACTTGCTAGTAAAAAGCGCACGCTGGAGGATTTTAAGTCGTTGATTTCTCCTGCTGCAGCGCCCTATCTGGAGCAAATGGCCAGGATGAGTCAGCAACTGACACTCAAGAGATTTGGTAAAGTGATGCAGCTCTATGTACCGCTTTACCTTTCCAATGAATGCAACAACATCTGTACCTATTGTGGATTCAGTTACGATAACAAAGTAAAGCGGAAAACGCTATCCCCTATAGAGATCATGCAGGAAGTAGCGGTCATCAAAGCCATGAATTACGATCATGTTTTACTGGTGACAGGGGAGGCTAACCAATCCGTACATACCGATTATTTCAAAAAGGTGCTGGAGCTGATCCGTCCGCATTTCGCAAATATATCTATGGAAGTACAGCCTTTAGACCTTGAAGATTACCAGGAACTCCAACCTTATGGCTTGCACACGGTACTCGTTTACCAGGAGACCTACCACCGGGAGGATTATAAAAAACATCACCCTAAAGGTAAAAAATCCAACTTCGAATACCGACTGGAGACTCCCGACAGGCTGGGACAGGCAGGAATCCATAAAATGGGACTGGGTGTGCTCATCGGATTGGAGGACTGGCGAACGGATTCTTTTTTTACTGCGCTGCACCTCAGTTACCTTGAAAAGAAATACTGGAAAAGCAAATACAGTTTGTCTTTCCCCAGACTCCGACCTTTTAGTGGTGGCTTAGAACCTAAAGTTGAAATGAATGACCGCGAATTGGTGCAGCTGATTTGTGCCTATCGCTTATTTAACGAGGAGCTTGAGTTATCTATTTCTACAAGGGAGTCTGTTATTTTCAGGGATCATGTGGTCAGTTTGGGCGTTACAGCCATGAGTGCGGGGTCAAAGACCAATCCTGGTGGTTATGCGGTTGAACCGGAATCATTAGAGCAGTTTGAAATATCCGATGAACGCAGTCCTGAACAAATTGCCGCTATGTTAAGAACAAAGGGGTATGAACCGGTTTGGAAAGACTGGGACAGTAGTCTGGCGTAATATTGTTAATTCATGCTGA
>Ga0247814_10001340_pt1 | contig 14628 bp, 10 predicted proteins | sample UWRJL179409R1_FD_179947 | JGI IMG/M metagenome (GOLD analysis project Ga0247814, IMG submission 179947) | Plant litter microbial communities from Arlington Agricultural Research Station in Wisconsin, United States - UWRJ-L179-409R-1 | ecosystem: Environmental > Terrestrial > Plant litter >...
TGGCAACTGTAGGTTGCATTACCCCGTTTACAAAAATGGCCATCACGGCGTTGTCTGCAAAAAAATCCATCGAAATACAGAAATTCTGGCTAACATTCCCCCGGCAGCTATCATTGCAGGGAAGGTTAAAATCATATCTGTAATGATAAGTGTAACCATCAGGATTTGTCGTGAGTGCAGTTTGGTTCTCGGAGGCATTTGTGTTACCGCTTATCCATTGTGCATTGGGCCATGGACTTACTGTGTAAGGGTTGGTTGCCGGTGTACCTAATACCCGGCAAGATGAATAGGTGCCGTTTAGTCCGGTATATGAAATTCGCCAGCGGGTATCTTGGGCACCGGCGGGAAGTGTACCTCCGTTGTTGTTTGAGCCGGTATTGAAATCGGTTAGCAGAGGAATGCTCCAACCATTACAATTGGGGTCTAAGCAATCTATTAACCCATCGCCATCATCGTCAATACCATTGCTGCAATTTTCTTGTGAAAACAAGGGGGTACAAAAGGCAAGTGTTGCAAAAAAAATACAACAACGAAGAATATTTTTTAGACGGACAAAATGGATGAGCATTTTCTAGTAAGCTTGGGTAAACTACATTATTTTGTAAAGATAAGAAAATAACTCAAATTGTTAACAAAAGTGAAATTTAGATATTTGTGTTTGTGCAAAATGCCGTAAATCATTTATTTATGTAAAATTTGATAAGCTGAAGGATTTAAAATTAGCCACATGTCCTTAAACTTACTTTATCCATGGGTAATTTATGAAGCAAGTAAGGATGCAATTTTTGTGGCTCTTTTCTGAAAACTTATAATACATCTTTCTTCAAATCCGGAAACACCTGGCCTATCTTACCCAATAGATAATCACCATAAGTGCCTTTGAATTCGTGTACGCTCATATTGTCCCAACGTTGTTGGCTATCATCTTTTATGGCTGTCACGTTTTCTATCCGCTCAATTTTTACATCAAACCCCGGATCAAAAAACAACGGAAATGAATAACGGTCTTTACCCGAATTGTTCAATACACGATGAGGCGTGGAGCGGTATAGTCCTCCTGTCATACGATCTAGCATGTCTCCGATATTACAGATGAATGTATTTTCGATCGGTGGTGCATCAATCCATCGATCACCGCTTTTTACCTGTAGTCCGCCTGTTTGGTCTTGTTTTAGGATGGTCAACAAGCCATAGTCGGTATGCTCGCCTACGCCCCATTGCATACTACCTGTTTGTTGTGGAGGATAATGGAAAATGCGGAAAAGTATCAATGGATCCTGATTGTATTTGTGGTAGAAATAATTTTCATCCAAACCCAAACTCAAAGAAATACCTCGCATCACTACATGGCCTACACGCGTTACTTCGTCTATGTATTTTAAAACTGTTTGCTTCAATTCCGCAGGATATGTGGGAAATAAATTTGGTCCATGCAATGGAATCCCTGCTTTCACCCGTTCATCTGTTTCTGTTAATTCCGTACCGAAATATATACCTTCCTTCAGATCGGGTTTGTCGGAAGTCAGTTCGCCATTCACCGGGAAATAGCCGCGCCAAGCCTTGCCGGCTCTATGCATCGCTATTTCCATTTTGTCTTGTTCTTCCAACTGAAAAAAGCGCTGACTCAGTTCTTCTATTTTGTTTTGTAAGCCAATATCTACACCATGCCCGGAAATATAAAAGAAGCCGTGCTCACGACAAGCTGTATTAATCTCTTGTGCGATGTTGGCTTTATCCAATTGGCTGATGTCGATAATGGGAATCATGTCTATTTTATCTTATAAATTAAAAAAAGCGGAATATGATTTCATATTCCGCTTTTTTTAATCTGTTATATTTATTTCTTCAATTGTGCATCAGATTTTGCCTGCGCATCCTTCAATACCTTGTCGGATTTTACTTTGGCATCATCCAATATTTTCTGCACTTTCTTGTCCGTTTCCTTTTTGGCCAATTTCATGGATTCCTGTGCGGCCAGTTTCGCCAACGGGTTCTTCACATCAGACACCAGTTTGTCGGCAGCGGCGTAGCCTTCGGATTTAGTTTTATCTGCCAATACCTTGGCATCGGCCAGTATTTTATCAGACTGTTTACGTGCTTCTTCCATGATTTTATCCACCTGTTCGGACACCTTTTCTTTCACTACTTCCACCACTTGTTCCTTCACTTCGTTCAGGGTAGATTTCAGGCCTTCCTTGATAGATGTTTTAATGGTTGGTTTGGTATCCGTTCCTCCGAATATCACATCCACGTAAATCACATCGCCTGGTGTAAAGTTTGTTCCTACGGCAGAATTGGCTTGGCTAATCAATCCATTGATGGTACTGTTGGCCTGCGTGCCAAACAAAGAACGTGGAATCTGCATCCTCCAGGTATAATCGATGGTCCTGTCAAATCCGTGCGAGCCGGAAATGGTGGCTTTTACCTTGTCGATATTTACATCAAATGGAGAAATGATGGCCCGCCCGTCCTTAATTTTGTAGGAGAAATTCACGTTTTGGAAACTCATGCTTTTCAATTGCGGTATTTTTAAGGCATCGCCCAATTTTTCAAACGGACCATAACCGCCTATGCCCACATTTTTGGTTTTCAATACACCGTTGGCACTGATCGTATTCAGATCTGGTTCCATATTTTGGTTCAATTTTCCGACAAAATTTTCCAATGATACACTAAACGTTCCTCTGGCATATTGCGCAATCGGTGCCATTTTTTGCACGGTATTGAATGTTTTGAATGTCGTTACGAAATCAAAGTTATCTACGATGAAATTCAAGTTTACGTCTGGAGCTTTCGTGTTTTTTGAATCATAAAAACCACTGATTCTCATTTGACCGCCCAGCGTATTGGCTTTCAAATCCTGCAAGGTTAATCGCTCTTGGCGCATGATGGCCTTTCCGGTAATGTTATCCAACGAAAGGTTGTCGTACAATACCTTACGTAGGTTCGTGGTCAGTTCAAAATCTATATTATCCGGGATTTCGATGACAGAATTTTCTGTCGAAGCCGGTTTTGCTTCTGCCGGTTTGGTTTCCGCGGTAGCTGTTGATGTGCTATTGGATGATGTTAATTGATTGATGTCCAGTAAGTCGGAGTTTACCGTAAAATTTCCTTTGATCAATTCATCGCGGAAAATGTAGGCTAAGAAATTGTCGATTCTTCCCGTGGCGCGGATATCCGATTTGCCCATTTTGGCACTGAATGATGACAGTTCCACAAACTTATTGGTGAAATTTAACTTGATGGCATTCAACAAGACTTCGTATGGCAACGATTCCAATTTCAGTTTCATGCTGTTGGCCTCCACACTTCCGCGTGCCGTCAATAACTCGTATTGCTCACGTTCCACTTGGCTCATGCGGCCTTTTACGGCTACATCGGCTTTTATCACGCCGCTCAGTTCCTCATTTTTTTCCAGCGGGATAAATTCCTTGATGCTTCCCAGGTTGATGGTTCCTACTGCCCCAAAATCAAATGCCGGATCGGAAATCGGCGTTTTTACGTGCGCAAATGCATTGATAGGGTTACCACCCATCACCAAATTCAGTTTATTCACATCAATCACGGTAGCATCCAGATTGCCGTTGGGATTGGCCACCTTGGCATCAATAAATATTTTCTCTACCGATTTGGGCAACGCCGGATATTTGAAACTTCCGTTTTCGACCAACAACTCCAGGTTAAAGGCCGGATAGCGGACTTCGTTGTAGATGCCTTTTGCCGCGGCGGATAAAGCCACAGTCCCGGAAGCCTGTACATCCTCAAAATCTTTGGTAAAAACCACCGGAATCAAGGAAAGGATGGATTTGAAATCACCCTTGATGGTTTTCAGGGCCAAATCCATATCCATATCTTTTTCGCCCATGGTCAAAAATCCGTTCAAACTTAGGCCCAATTCATTCAAGAAAATTTCAAAATCCTTGGCTGTATATTTATTGATGTTCAGATCTACATCTAAATCGCCCTTGGCTTTTATTTTTGTTTCGCTCAGATAATTGATCCCGCCCATGCCGAAGGTGGTTTTTTCTATCTGTAAGTCATTTTTTGAATGGAGGATATCGTCAGAAAAGCTACCGTTCAGTTCATAATCCAAATCGGCTATTTGTGCTTTCATGCCGCCTTCTTCATCGTTATACACCAAATATGCATCCTCAATGATGAGTGACGATAAACGCAGGTTGAATTTCGCGGGTTCGGATTCTTCCACGACTTTTGTGGTATCGGTAGATGGTTTTACGATGTCGTAGCTGGCTTTTCCGTCCTTCAAAACCTGTACGTTGATGCGCGGATTTTCTAATTTAACGGCATTGATCTGGTAGTTTTCACCTTTGATTACGCTCATCAAATTTAAATCCAACGACAGTTTTTTGAGTGCAAGCAACGAGTCGCCCTCAAATTCATTCACACCCACCACGCTCACGTTTTCGATGTTGAACCTAAAATCGGGAAAGGAACTGAATAGGTTGAGCCCGAAATCTCCAAAATCAACTTTGGCATTGAGCTGTTTATTGGCTTCTGTTTTGGCCAATTCAACCAATTTATTCTTGAAAATAAAAGGAGTGGCAATCAATAGGGCAAGAATTAAAACGATTGTAATTCCTGTCCACATAAAGATGCGGCCAATGATACTTTTTTTCTTGCGTGGTGTTGGAGTGGTGTTTGCCATAATTTCAAATGTGTCTAACCGAACAGAAATGTATTCGGATATATTCGGCATGAAGTTAATAAAAACCGTGCCGTACTTAATAAAATCACTGTTTTAATTCACGGATTGATGGGTTATAATTAAATGGAGTTGTAGGTTTGGTGAAAATTGAATTTTGGATGAATAGATTTATTTCCTTTTTATTTGTTTGGATAGGATTCTTGCTGGTTGGCCATTACAGTTTTTGCCAAACCGTGAATCTGACGATTGATTATGAAGTATTGAATACAGTCGCCGGTTCTTCGTATGAAAGTAAACTGGAAATTTTTGCCGATGGAAAAAGTGTGGGTATGAGTGAAGCAAAAGACCAGCAGATACCGAATAGTGTGACGGTAAAAATTCCCACGGGCCGGTATGAACTGAAAGCCGTCCTGATGGCCAATTATCAAGGAAAATGGCAAAAACGAACCATCAAGAACGGCTATAGTAACGACTTTTTTTGGCTTAAGGAACGTAATTTCAAAAAGGATCTAACGGTGAAGCTGTATTTTGATATTGCCAGTGGCGTACACGAAAATAAGATGCCACAACAGAAAAAAAATAATAAAAAATGATGCACTTGTATGCATATTTCTAACGAAGTTTATCTATAGTACATTCCCACCAAATTTGCATGAATTACCAAAAATTGGTAATTTTATTAAAAATTGAAGTGATGGGAAGGAATACCTCAATATCGTTAGGAAATTATTTTGAAGATTTTGTTGACAATAAAATTGCGGAAGGCCGTTACAAAAACGCAAGTGAAATAATTCGGGCAGGGCTTCGGCTATTGGAAAAAGAAGAGAATAAGGTACAGATTTTAAAAAACGCAATCCAAGAAGGAATAGATAGTGGAATTGCTATGGATTTTGATCCTAAACAGCATTTGGAGGCACTAAAAGACAACAAGAGAAAAAATGGCTAAATATTTTCTATCTAAAAAAGCGGTAGAAGACATTTCCAAAATATGGAATTACACTTATGAATTTTGGTTAGAACATCAAGCGGATAAGTATTATGATCTCATCATCCAAACCTGTCAAGAAGTTGCTGATAAACCAAAAATAGGAAAGAAGTATGAAGAAATATCAGATGATATATTAGGATTTTTAATAGGGAAACATATCATTTTCTATCGAGAAATTAATCTAGGGGAAATTGAAATCGTTAGGATTTTACACGGATCGATGGATATGAAAAATAGGATAGATGAGTAAGGAAGATTGAAACAAAAGATATCTAAGTAACCGTCTAATTGTTAAATAACTAATATAAAATCTTGGGTGGAATTTCAGAACCCAAAAGTATTAGCCAAAACAAAATAAACTACGCCTAGTAATTTCGCAGGATACTCATTTATAGTTTTTAGAAGTAAATAGACATTTCGTCCACTATTTTTTTCGCTTCTTCAGCTGCTTTCCCTGCAAAATTTTCCCCGTTGCCGGCATAAATTATCGAACGGGATGCGTTGATGAGCAAACCGATATTTGCTGTCCTTCCATGTTTCACGACATCTTCCATCGATCCGCCTTGTGCACCCACGCCCGGAACCAAGAAAAATGAATCGGGCGATATTTTTCTGATGGCCTGCAAATACTCGGGACGCGTGGCGCCCGTTACGTACATCAAACGCTCACTATTTTTCCATTGGGATGATGTTTCCACCACTTGTTCAAACAGATATTTTCCGTTATCCAACTTTTGTAACTGAAAATCATCTGCACCAGGATTACTTGTGAGAGCAAGCATGATGGCGTATTTGTTTTCGTAGGCCAGGAAAGGGGCAATGGAATCATAACCCATATAAGGTGCTACCGTAACAGCATCAAAATTGGCTTCGGTAAAAAATGCCTGGGCATAACGGTCGGATGTATTTCCGATATCGCCGCGTTTGGCATCCGCTATCTTAAAATGGTTGTTGCCGATATAGGCCTCTGTGCGCAACAGTGTTTCCCAGCCGTCTACGCCTTTATCTTCGTAGAAGGCGGTATTTACCTTATACGCTACGCAAAAGTCGCGTGTGGCATCGATAATGCGCTTGTTGAATTCAAATGCGGGATCATCATATTCCAATAGAAAAGCCGGAATTTTAGCCAAATCCGTATCCAAGCCAACGGCAAGAAACGATTTCTTGTTATATATTTCCTTTATGAGTTGATCAACATTCATTTTTTAAACACTATTGACGCGGGAACCCTTCGAGAACCTCAGGGCACTCACTAAATTATCATATTTATAAAACCGTCAGGTCGAGCGGAGCCGAGACTGGGCGTTAATTGATGGATCCCTCTTTCAGTTTTTCTGCATTTTCTGCGTTCATCAATTCATTGATGAAATCATCAATGTTTCCATCCACCACCGATTGCAGGTTATGGCTGGAGAAGTTCACGCGGTGGTCCGTTACACGGCCTTGTGGCCAGTTATAGGTACGGATTTTTGCACTTCTGTCGCCCGTACTCACCATTGTTTTACGTCTGGATGCCACATCGCCGGTGCGTTTATTGAGCTCAATATCGTATAACTTGGCTTTCAGCATGTCCATGGCACGAATTCTATTTCCAAGCTGTGAACGTTCAATCTGGCACATGACCATAATCCCGGTCGGTTTATGGAGCATCTGTACCTTGGTTTCTACTTTGTTTACGTTCTGTCCGCCCGCACCACCACTTCGGGCGGTCGTTACTTCCAAATCGGCCGGGTTGATGACGATCTCTTCCATATCCGGTACTTTCGGAAGTACTACAACCGAAGCCGCGGAAGTGTGTACACGCCCCTGTGATTCAGTCTCCGGAACACGCTGAACACGATGTACGCCGGATTCATATTTCAATGTTCCGTACACGTCGGTCCCGCTTACCTCAAAAACAACTTCTTTATATCCGCCGGTGGTACCTTCGGTAGAATCCACGGTCTCTACTTTCCAGCCTCTTCTTTCGCAATAGCGGGTATACATACGCCACAAGTCGCCGGCAAAAAGTGCAGCTTCGTCGCCACCTGTTCCGGCACGGATTTCCATGATGGCATTTGATGCATCTTCCGGATCTTTAGGAATCATCATCACACGGATGTTTTCCTGTAAGGTTTCCAATTCAGCTTCGCTTTGCATCAATTCTTCACGCGCCATATCCCTAAATTCAGGGTCTTTCTCGTTAACCAACATGTCTTTGGACGAACGGATGTTGTCGATTAAATACCGATAACGGTGATAACCTTCCATGATCGGCTCCAAGTCTTTGTATTCCTTGTTGATTCGGATAAATTTCTTTACGTCAGAAATGACGGTAGGATCCGTGAGTTGTTTTCCCAACTCTTCAAAACGGATATGTATGGCTTCTAATTTATCTAACATGTTAACTGTATCAAGTATTAAGTAGCTGGTATCAAGACAAGGCCCGAAATCTAAAGTCTAATATCTAACCTCTAATATCTAAAGTCTAATATTCAAATTCACCCCACTCGGAAGTCAGGGTAAGTTTATTTCCTTCAAAAGTTTCCACACGACCAACGATCTGTGCCTCAACGCCCATGGATTTGGCGATGGAAATCATTTCGTCGGCGGATGTTTCGTCGGTATAGATTTCTATGCGGTGACCCATGTTAAATACCTTATACATTTCCTTGGCATCGGTTCCCGATTGTTCGCGGATAATGCGGAACAGAGGAGGAATAGGAAGCAGATTGTCTTTTATGATATGTACGTTGTGCACGAATTTCAATACCTTAGTTTGTCCACCACCTGTACAGTGGATTATGCCGTCAATTTTTGAACGGAATTGCGGAATCAATTTTTGGAGCAAAGGCAAGAAGGTGCGGGTAGGAGAGAGCACCAATTTTCCGTAGGTCAATCCGGTTTCCGGCTCTACATCCGCCACTTTCAATTTACCGGCATAAGCCAATAATTCGGGCATGTTCACCTTGTCGAAAGATTCGGGATATTTATTGGCATATTCGTTCACGAAAACATCGTGGCGAGCAGAAGTCAATCCATTAGAGCCCATGCCGCCATTGTATTCGGTTTCCCATTCGGCTTGGCCGTATGAGGCAAAACCTACGATAACATTTCCTGGTTTTACTTTTACGTCGATTACTTCGTCTTTACGCAGGCGGGCAAAAGCCGTAAAGCCCACATCCAATGTACGAACAATATCGCCCACATCGGCTGTTTCGCCACCGGCCAAATGTAATTGGATTCCATATTGGGCTAATTTATCGGCCAACCGCTGGGATGCGCCGATTAAATGGCCAAGTACCTCGCCGTTGATATAATTTTTATTTCTACCGATGGTGGAAGAAAGGATGATGTTATCCAAAGCCCCGGCACAAGCCATATCGTCTAGGTTCATCACTATGCTGTCCTGCACGATTCCATCCCAAACCGAATTGTCGCCGGTTTCTCTCCAATACACATATGCCAACGATGTTTTTGTTCCTGCCGTATCTGCATGCATGATATTACAATACTCGGTATCGTTGCCGGCAAAATCAGGCAAAATTTTACAAAATGCATTTGGGAATAACCCCTTATCAAGGTGTTTTACGGCATCGTGTACTTCCCCTTTATCGGCAGATACGCCACGTTGGTCATATTTGGATGGAATGCTCATATCGAAATTTGGTGCAAAGATACCTAAGCTGTTTGAAATTTGGTAAAAAGAAAAGAGCATCCGCATGGGGTACGGATGCTCTTTTATCTATGATTGCTAAAAATCTATTCTTCTTCTTTTACTGGCGGTGCTTCTTTCGGAATGTAACCGTCATCAATTTTCTTCATTTCCACACGACGGTTCAGTTTGTGGGCTTTCTCACGCTCTTCTTCAGATTTAAGTGCGTTGATGTATGCCTCATCCAATTTGGTTCCTTTGGTGAAACCGTCGGCGTTTTTTTCTAACAAGCGAGGCTGTTCTTCACCAAAACCTTTGGATGTCAAACGCTCTTTTTCGATGCCTTTGCTTGCCACGTAGTTCAAAATTTCTACGGCACGACACTCAGAGAGTTTTTTGTTGGCTTCGACGCTACCCCTGTTATCTGTGTGGGCACCTAACTCAACACGCATTTTTGGATTTTCTTTCAAAATCTTCACGATTTTGTCCAATGTGTCGGTAAATTCAGGATAGAAATTACACTTAGAGTATTCAAACAATACATCATATGCCAAAGGCACGTCTGATGATTTAATGAAGATATCGATATTAAATGTAGAATCTTTACAGTTATACAATGGATCGATACCTTGTGTAGATACTTTCCCTTGGCCGTTGAAGTATTTCTCTTTTGATGCCACCAAGTCGTAAAGTTCGTTATAGTTGGCTTGGATTAAGTTTGCCTTACCTGTGGCATCCGTCGTGATTTCTTTGGCATCGCTATTGGTAGGCTTATAATTTACTTTGGCACCCGTAATAGGTAATTTAGTATCCACATCATATACAGTGGCTACGATGTTAATGCTTGATTTGCTAACCTCGAATGTGTAAATATCATCACCACCACGTCCGCCCTTGCGGTTAGATGTCAATAATCCTTTTTCATTGATTCCGTCAAATACCACAGCGAAATCATCGCCCTCGGAGTTGATTGGGGAACGCATATTCTCTGGTTTGCCCCACTTGTTGGGTTGCAATAATTCTGCTTTGTAAAGGTCTAACCCTCCCATACCTTCAATACGGTCTGAAGAGAAGTATAATTTATCATCGGCCCGTAAATATGGGTACATTTCGTTCGCCGCTGAATTGATCTCAGGACCCAAATTAACCGGATTGGCAAATGTTTTCTTTCTACGGTCGAATGTAGCCATCCATAAATCCATACCGCCTTGTCCGCCTGGCATGTTGGACGAGAATACCATGGTGTTACCATCGGCTGAAATAGCCGGGTGGCCAGTTACCAATGAATCGTCGGTGATTTCAATTTTTTCGCCGGCTGCCCAGTCGTTTCCTTGTTTTTTAGATTGGAAAATTTGACAACCCATTGTTTTTCTTTTCTCCAAAGCACAACGGGTGAAATAAAGTGTATTAAACTTTTTATTGATGGCTGCCGCACCTTCGCTACCTTTTGAGTTTACGTTGGCGCTTAGTGAAGTGGCTTTGCTCCAAGTACCTTTTTTATCTAATTTGGCGGTAAACAGGTCTTCCGGCAACTGACCAACGATTCCGTCAGGCTTACCGGTAGCTCCTTCACGTGAACTGGTGAAAATCATCACGTCGCTTTTTTTGCTTGCAAACACTGGTGAATAATCATCTGCTTTGTTGTTCAACGCTTTCAGGTTGGTTACGGTATAGCAGGTTGGATTATCTCTCCATTTTACTGCATTGTCGCAAGATTTGGCACCCAAATCGCCCCTAGGGTCTTCCGGATTTACTTTGGCATGCTCCTGAAACTCAACCTTTGCCGCCTCGTATTCGCCTTGGCTTTTCAATGCCAGACCGATGGTAAGGTTTAATGTTTCGTCGTTTTTATAATTCGCTTTGTCAGCTTTTTGATACCACTGCACGGCTTTTTTCAAGTCGTTTATTTTGTGGAAGCTACGGGCGATTTGATAAGTGATGCATGCTTTGGCATCTTTATCCTTCGCTGCTTTCTTTAGGTTTTTTTCGTATGCCAAATACGCCTGGTAATACATACCGGCGGCATAAAGTTTGTCACCTTCTTCGGAATATTTATTTCCGCAGGCTACCATGGGAGCCTTAGAGGTTTGGGCAACAGCCGTATTGTAGGCGGTAGAGCCAACAACGCAAGCGGTTAAAAACAAGGTAAGTGTTTTCTTCATAATGTTTGTTCCTGTGAAACTCGAGAATGTGCTAAAGTAGTAAAAATTTATTAACAAAAACTTTTTTACAAATTATCGTCTTTTTTTTCTGCCGGTGTCTGTTCGTCTTCTATCTGATCCAACGTCCTTCTGTATTCTTGTTCGATCGAACTTCTGTGGTTTTGTACCTTTCCGTCGATAGATTTTACGCTATCGGAAATCTCGCGCTTCACCGCATCGGATGCGTTCCTAAATTCCCGCATCCCTTTACCTAGGGTACGTGCGAAATCGGGAATACTTTTTGAACCAAAAAACATCAGAACGAATAGCACGATCACCACCAATTCCCCCGTTCCGATATTTAAAAAATACGATACTTGCATGGTACAAAAATACAAAAGCCGCTTCACTAATGAAGCGGCTTTTGTATTTTAATATAATGTTTACTTAGATATTGCTTGACGTGCCAACTTCTTTTGGCTTTTCAGAAGGTGTTTCTTCTTTTTTGCCAGGGAATCGTTGCATCATATCCATTACCATAGGTGAAGCCAAGAATAAGGAAGAGTAAGTTCCCGCGGCAATACCTACCAATAAGGAGAAGGACATGGATTTAAGACCGGTTCCCCCGAACAAGAATGTCATCAACAATACCAGCATCGTGATGCCGGAAGTGATGATTGTACGGGATAATGTGTCATTTAATGCATCATTGAACAAGTCCGGCAAGTTCTTTTGGCGCTTTTCGTGCATATATTCACGTACACGGTCAAATACTACCACGGTATCGTTCAAGGAATAACCGATTACCGTGAGTATGGCGGCAATAATCGCTTGGTCAATTTCCATGCTGAACGGTAAGATTCCGTCGAATATGGTATATGCAGCCAATACGATCAATACGTCGTGCGTTACGGCCACGAAGAACCCGAAGCCGAACTGCCAGCCTTTGAATCGGAACAGGATGTACAAGAAAATCAAGAACAAACTGATCACAATCGCGTAGATGGATTTTGTTTTCGTACTACCGGCAATGGTTGGACCTACTTTTTCAGAACCCACGATGCCGTCTCCGGAAAGTTGGTCCCTGAATTTCTCTAGGCTAGGTGCTTCTTTGTAGAATGGAACCAATGCATTATAGATTTTGGTTTCTACTTCTGTCTCAGCTTCTGGCGTGGATTCGTTGTATTTGTACTTGGTAACGATTTTAATACGGTCGTCAGTTCCGAACATTTTAACGATCGGCGGCTCATCATCAAACTGTGGCGTTAATGCATCGGCTATGGCCGTGGTCTCATAGTCGGAATTATCTAAAGCTACCGTATAGGTTCTTCCTCCTTGTAAGTCAACTCCTAGGTTAAATCCTTTGATTGAGTAAGAAATTACGCCAAGTAAAATAACTACGGATGAAAGCACGTAGAAAATTTTACGTTTTCCAACGAAGTTAATGTTGATTTTAGAGAATGGATTTTCAGACCATTTGTAAGAGAACGAAATGTTTTTCTTACGGGCCAATTGCGCTTCAAATACCAAGCGGGTAATGAAGATGGCCGAGAACATGGAAGAAAGGATACCGACAAACAATGTAACGGCGAAACCTTTGGTTGGGCCGGCACCGAATATCATCAGGATGATGGCAGTGATCAGGGCCGTCATGTTACCATCAATGATGGAACTATAGGCGTGTTTGAAACCTTCGGAAACGGCTATTCGTAGTCCTTTGCCTTCTCGTAGTTCCTCCCGTATACGTTCAAAGATCAATACGTTTGAATCCACCGACATGGCGAACGAGAGAACGATACCGGCAATACCGGGCAAGGTTAAGGTTGTTCCCAAGGAAGCTAATGTTCCCATTTGGAAGAATACGTTACAAAGTAAGGCCAAGTTGGCGGTCATACCGGCACCTGAATAGTAGAAACCCATAAATACCAACACTAACAAGAAGGCGATTCCCATGGAAATCAAACCTGAGTTGATGGCTTGTGAACCCATGGTTGGACCTACAACCGCTTTTTCAACGATGGTGGCAGGAACCGGTAATTTACCTGATTTCAATACCGCTGCCAATGATTTGGATTCTTCAAAAGAGAAATTACCTGTAATGGTGGAGATACCTCCCGTAATTTTATCTTGTACGGTTGGTGCACTGTAAACCATACCATCTAATGCAATCGCAATGCTTTTTCCGCCTACGCTTCCTTTAGGGGAGTTGGCTTCGGTAATCTTAGCCCACTTGTCGCTGCCTTCGCCGTTCATGAACATACGCACCATGAAACCGCCGCCGTCAGGATTTTTCTCGTACTCCGCGTTGGTTACTACATCTCCCTCCAATACGGCTTTTCCGCCTTTTTGTGGTGAATAGATGCAATACAATGGTAATAATGGTTGAACGCCTTCGTACATCGGTTGGCTTTTGTAACCCCACATCAACTTTACGTTTTTAGGAGCCATCGCGGCCACCTGAGGGATGCGCATATAGGCGTTGAATTCTGCGGTATCTGAAGGTAATACATAGCCCAATACCGGACCTTGTCCATATACCATTTGTTGTGTAGCCGGATCCATACCTACATTTAGGTTCAGGATGCTGAATAATGGGCTATCTTCTTTTTTGACCGAAGTGTTTTTTTGACCGAATGTTCCTTCCGCAGAGTCTCCTTCGCTTGAATCGCCTTCTGCTGCTGCGGCTAAGGATGTCGGTACTTCTTCCTTTGTTGCGTTTGAATCAGGTGATGTTGCCACTACGGTAGCATCTGTGGCTACGGTTCCGGTATCTTTTACGCTCTTTTTGATTTTGGCCAAGTATTCGTCGATACGCACATAGCTTTGAACTACATCGCGCATATTGACAGTTTCCCAGAATTCCAATTTGGCCGTTTTCTGAACCAACTCCACCGCGCGCTCAGGATCTTTGATACCTGGTAATTCGATCAAGATACGCCCCGTAGCTTCCAATTTTTGGATATTAGGTTGTGTTACACCGAACTGGTCGATACGAGAATTTAATACTTCGAAAGTACGTTCGATAGCCAAATCGGCCTCTTTTCTCAATACTTTCACCACTTCGTCGTTACTCATGCCTACTTTGATCGCACTTTGGTCGCTATGGCCAAACATACGGGCAGAAGAGAATTGGACATTAGGGTCGATGGCTTGTGCAGCCTTCACGAAGTTGTTGATTAAATCGCTGCCGTTTTTGCCG
>Ga0247814_10001343_pt1 | contig 14600 bp, 12 predicted proteins | sample UWRJL179409R1_FD_179947 | JGI IMG/M metagenome (GOLD analysis project Ga0247814, IMG submission 179947) | Plant litter microbial communities from Arlington Agricultural Research Station in Wisconsin, United States - UWRJ-L179-409R-1 | ecosystem: Environmental > Terrestrial > Plant litter >...
TTCTTTCCCCACTTTAACCAAAACGCCCGAACCGCGGCAAATTTTCATTTGTGTATTGAGCAATTCATCAAACCACGCAATTTTTCCTGATTTGTCAAAAAAGATATGACGTTCTAAGGCCGTAAAATTCCAAGTGGTGCCTTTATCGAAAAACGGTTTCGCCCAAACTTTAAAATCTTTTTTGGTCCAGTTTTCGGTAGCGTCAGTTCCAATAAAAATTCCGTCTTCGGCAATTAAATTAAAGTAGTCTTCAAATTTCACATCGGCCGCAGCCTTATGCCAGGTATCAATAGTTTGACTGACTTTGTCTTTCTCAGAAGTTTGTGCATTCGCAAAAGTGGCAACGAATAATAAAAGTAAAATTGATTTTTTCATGAGGTTTTATTTTGGATTTAAAGTTAGTAAAAAATTTTTCAGAGGTGCAAGGCTCAAAGGTGCAGAGTTTTTTAATCGCGCAAAGACGCAAAGGCGCAAAGTTTTTGGTTCACGCAGATTTAAAAAGATTTAAGCTGATATACGCAAAGCATTTTAAATCTGCGTGAACCAAAATTTATTTGAATCTTTTTAATCTGTGGCTTTAAAATAAAAACTTAGCGCCTTTGCGTCTTTGCGCGAAATTTTCGGCATGAAGATTAAAATCCAAATAGCGAGAGAATCTTAAATTATCTTATATTACTTATATGGTGAAATCTTACTATATTTGAGAGCTCTAAAAACCTACATCATGAATCCAAAAATACTTATCACCTCAATATTTGTTACTTCTTTGGCTTTTACCTCTTGTAAAAAAGAACTGGAACCACAGGAAAACACACCAACATCTGAATTGGTAAAACTAGGATTAGCAAAAGACACCACGAAAACCCAGTCGGTTGTTCAAAATCCGGCGACGAATCCTAATACCGTAATGGGCGCAACGCAAGGAATAAATCCGGCACACGGACAACCCGGACATCGTTGCGATATTGCAGTTGGCGCACCTTTAAATTCGGCTCCAACGCAAGGACAAACCACTACGCAACAACCACAAACAGTACAAGTAAATTCAGGACAGCAAAATGTAGTAACCACAACAACCGTAGCGCCAACGAAAGTAGCCAAAGGAATGAATCCCGCACACGGACAACCCGGGCACAGATGTGATATTCCTGTTGGATCACCTTTAAATTCTCCTGTAGCAAAACAACCCGCTGCCAATACAGCACAAAGCGGCACTACAACGCAAAACTTTACCGTTACGCCGCCAGCAAACAATGCAGTTCCGGCCTTATTAAGCACCGAAGAAGTAGCAACAGCAGACGGAATGAATCCAGCGCACGGAAAACCCGGACATCGCTGCGATATCGCCGTTGGAGCGCCATTACCAAAATCATAACATTTACGTCAATTATAACTTTGACTTGCTACCAATAAAAAAAGGCATTATCCGTATTTGAGATAATGCCTTTTTTAGATTTTGATGCTATATAAATTAAAACGATTTCTGTTTTTCGAAAGTCGTAGTAAGTGATTTTTTTGCTTTGGCAAGAGCACCGCTAAACGCTTTTTCAAGTGTATCCGAGTGATCTGTTACGGTTAAGGGTTGTAAATTGGCTACACGAACTTCAATCACACATTTTTTATCGTTTAAGCTGAATTTTTCTCCGTTTTCATCTCCAAAATGTACTTCAATGCGGGTTATTTTTTCTTCAAAACGAGCTAAACCTTTTTCTAATTCTTCAGAAAAATAAGTTGCTAATCTTTCGTGTCCTTCGATGTTCTTGTCGGTATTGATTTGAATTTTCATATCGGTTTATATTTAATGATTATTCTCAAAGCTATCTTTTTTAGAATGAAAACCCAAGTGAGTTAATAAAACATTATGAAAAAATGTTGGAAAATTTCAAGGCCATTTTTTTATCAGACTTGGCGATTTCCGAAATGTTATTATCGGACACGGATTTAACGGATTCAATTCGTAAAAACGCAGATAAAAACAGATTTTTGATTGTAATTTTTTTCAGGCTAAGTGTGGTAGATATGCCAGACTGAGCGTAGTCGATATGTCAGGCTGATCGAAGTCGGTATGTCAGGCTGATCGAAGTCGAAGCCCCCCGCGCCAATGCGCCAACTAAAAAGTTATCACCTTTTAAATTGCTTGTAAAATCCTACTATTTACAATGGTTTATTTGGTATCTTTGCAGTCCTAAAAGTTAAGATTATGAACTCAGAAAAAATTTTTGCCCGTGTGGTATGGTGGCGGTATTGGAAACAACTGCAACGCACTTAACTGCGTAGGACACCTTAGCTATGCGGGTTTTATATTCCCTAAAAGTTAAGATTATGAGTGTAAACACCCTTTCAAAAGAAACAGAATTGCGCTTAAACGAATTTTTCAACCAAGCGACTGATCCTAAAAGTTTCGCCAAAGCAATTCGAAAAGTAAATTATCTCCTCGCCATATCGCTAATGCGAGAATGCGAAACCCTGCAAATCGATTCAAAATCAGTCGAACAAGGTTTTTATTGGTTGAATGAATTAGCTGAAATTTTAAATCCTTATCTGGATGCTGAATAATTAAGAATGAGAAAAGCCACTGTGAAAAGTGGCTTTTTTTATTTTCGTTCAGTTTGTCATTTCGAAGAATGAGAACACGAGCGATAGCGAACTGGCGAAGCAATCTTCGCAAGTAACTCCGTAAAGTTTGTCCTTTTGATAGAGTAATAATTTGAACAGTATTGTCAGGCTGAGCGAAGTCGAAGCCCCGTTGCAATTGTCAAACTTGTCTTTCTTTAATTGCATTCTCAATTTCAAGAATACACGAATCCAAATTCTTTTTGATATCGTTACTCCAAAAACGCAGAATCTTCCAGTTTTGAGATTCTAAATAAGCATTGACTTCTATATCTCGTTGCATATTTCGTTCAATTTTTTTGATCCAGAATTCAGGATTCGTTTGTGGTTTTTTTCTGGTTTCCCAATCTTTTCCATGAAAAAATTCTGAATCTACAAAAATGGCAATTTTTAGTTTTTTAAAAGTAAAGTCCGGTTTGCCGAAAACTGTTTTATTGTTTTTTCTATATCTGTAACCTAGATTCCATAGTGCTTTTGCCAAAGTAACTTCTTCTTTGGTATTGGTGCTGCGAACCGCTTGCATGTTTTTGGAGCGTTGTTCTGGAGTTAATTTGTCCATATTATAAAGATAATCAACAGAGATAGAAATATAAAACTTATTTTTACTCAAAACAAAACAAATGCCTAAGTTAGAAAATACCACATCGTATTGGGCTTTAAAATCGGTTTCAGATGAAGAACAGTCATACAAGAGTAATGACGGTTATGCAGATGAATTTAAAATTAAATACGTTTATGATAATTTTGTTCCCAATCATAAACAAATTAAAACGGGTGATATTGTCGCAATTGTAAATAAAGAAGAAGTTTTAGGATTGGCTAAAATCTCTAGGATTATCTTAGATAATTCTACTAAAGACAGAAGAAGATGTCCAGTTTGTGGAAACACTAATTATGAAGAAAGGAAAACAAAGTTACCAAAATATAGATGTAATCAAGGTCACGAATTTGAAGAGCCTGCTTCAGAAACAGTTGATGTTGTAAGATATGAAGCTTTTTATAGTAATACTTTTATTGTCCCAAAAATAAAAGTCACGGTAAATAAACTAAGACCATATTTTCATAAAAACTATAACAGAAATATGTCGATGCAAAGTCTATCAGAGTCTTTTTTTGAAGATTATTTTAAAGTTGAAATCCAACAATTAAAATCAGAGTTGAGTTATCCGGATGCAGAAGATTCTGAAAATTATTTAAGTGAAATTTTATCTGATGATTATCTTCCAAGTGAAAAAGATGAAAGGGCAAAAGTATATAAGTCTATTATACAGCGAAGAGGTCAAAAGAAATTTAGAGATGCAGTAAGAGAAATGTATGGTAATAAATGTGTTATTACGGGTTGCGAAATACTGGATTTATTAGAAGCAGCTCACATTAATCCTTATAAAGGAGAAAAAGATAATCATCCTACTAATGGTTTGTTGCTTAGAGCAGATATACATACTCTTTTTGATTTGAATTTAATAGGGATTGAACCTAATGAATTAAAAATACATTTATGTGAAACTATTAAAAAAGATGGTTATCAAGTTTTAGAAAATAAATTGTTACAATTAAAAAATAAAGAAAATAAACCTAGTAAAGAAGCATTAAATTTGAGATGGAATATATTTGCGAAAAGAAACCATTTATAAAGTTGGTTTAGTTTTGCATCCTATTTTAAAAGTATGAAGGCTTATTTGTTCTTCATCTATTTTTATATTTTTATTTCTTGGGGAGTCTGTTTCAAGTTTTAATTTTAGCTCCAGAATTGGATCGTCAAGATTTGATTTTAATTTATTTAAAGCTAAAATGTGATACCATGAACCCCAAGTTGCATTCTCATTTATTTCTTTATCTGAAAAATGAGTATTATATCTTCCGATTACAAAGATACTGCAATTATCAAAGTTTTTATATTCATGGATTCCTAATGCATTTAAAATTTCTTTTTGATTGGTTATATCTTTCCAGCGAACAATTTTGTCAATCCATTCATTGGCCATATTACATAAATTTTTAGATCTTGAGTTTCGTTCTTTTAAATTTGTAGAATATTTATCTTGCCATTTTAATTGTATTAATGCCAAATGTTTTTTTTTTGGATCAAAAAGGGCGGCGTCAATATCAGTATCGATGCCTTCACTCTTTATTTTGATCTTGACACTTCTATTAATTTTTATAATTCTTTCTTCCTTGAATAATGAATATAATTCATTCCTGAATTTATCTTCTCTCATATTTAAGCCTCTTGAATAATCCGCAGGATATTTAATACTAAGAGATTTTTGTAAAAATGTTATAGGGTGATATAGACAACCTTTAATGGATCTTAATGTATACAGATTGCTTATTTTTATAAAAGGAGGAGAAAATGATTTGTCTGCTTTTAAATAATGATGTATGTTTTCTGGGGTTACAGTTAAAAGTTCAAAAATTTCACGAATATTGTTGATTGGAATTTGTAAATAATCTGCATATTGATCTATTATTGTTTCCTGAATATCGCAGGTTGGTAAAAGATCAATCATATTTGCATTTTTATTTTCATAAAGCAAACAACATGCATCAACATGTTTTAAAGCTACGCCCATTAAGTCTTTAACTACATTAACATGTTGTTTATATGGAATCCCCCCAAATTCAAAATTTTCATCAAAATCATCGAAAAGTTGAGATGTGTGTAAATGAATATGACCTTTTATGCTGTAATGATCATCGATTTCAGGTGTTGTGCCATAACCAATGTAATTATAATGCCCAACAAATATTTTTTTCTTGAATTTATCTTTTATTTTTTTATCCCAGTAACGTGATTTTTCGTTACTAATATCGTATATTTTTCGTTTTTCCTGAAAATATGATTCAAATTGTATCATCTCATATTTATCGGTTGCAACTAAATTTGAATCGACTTCTACAATATATTTATCTGTTTTTTTAATTTTGATAGTGGCTAAATTTTGGAAAGCCATTTCTGAGAATCTTTCAACCATCCTGTATTGGCCATAAACTTTTAAATTATAAAAACAGTAATCAAAATCAGATTGATTTGTCTGAAACTTACGGAGAAAATCATAATTCAAATCAAGTTTTTGATAAGCTCTATTTAAAATTTGTGGAAACCCATAATTCATATATAAGTCCCACTTTTCTTTTTGATCGTATTTGCCAATAAAAAGATAATCTAATGTTCTAATAAAATGAACCAGTAGGCTAACACTTATTTGATCGTCTAAAAGTGAATTTAGATAATTAAACTCCTTTTCTAGTGATTTCTCAAAAGATTCCAAAATTTTATTTTTTTACAAAATCAATTCCAACTCTCATGGGGTATCCAAAAGCTTCATTTGCTATTCGTTGCGTATAATTTTCTTTAATACTGTCAATAAATTTGAATTCTAAATTAGTCCCGTAATAATTTGCATTAATTTTATCAGTAAACTTATTATTTGGAACTAACATTGTGAATGGTTGACAAAATTCCTTCATTATCCAATTAATTGCAATAATATCGGAAGAACTATCTTCTTTTACAAATGATATAAATTTACCATCTGTTTTCTTTAAAACACTTTCTTGAGGTTCTTCTTTTTTCCCTTCTACAAACCAAAATTGATTTTTGATTTTTTCGTTAGGTCTTAAGCAATCACAATGTGGAGTAATGCATAAGAAAAAACGTTCCAAAAAAACTGGATTTTGGTCTTTATCTAATGCAGGTATATTTGTTTTAAAAATATCACCAAATCTTAAAAAATCATTTGTTAATCGATGATTAATATTTATTCTGTTATAAAAATAATTTAATTTAAATACTTCTTTTTTGAAATCTTTGACGTTTGATCCGGCTTCAAAATTTGCAAGTTTTTTTCCTCCTTCTATCGTGATAAAATATTCTTCTAATACATCAAATAAGTCTAGATTTTTTTCATACATAAAAGTTGCCACTTGATCTTTTAATATTTCTCTTAAAAAATCAAAGAATATATATGGGTGTTCTCCATTCTTTTTTTTGTGATAAAAAAAAGCATCTTCACTCAAATCATCAAAATCCTTTCCAATGAATGCTGAATTCTCTCGAAATCTATTTCTCATTTCTAATCCCATTAACGAAAGAAATATATTTTTTTCTTTAAGAAACGAGGATAAGAAAGAGGTATAAAGTTGATCACCTGTCACGACATCTTTTTTAAAGATTTTTATAATTGTATGCCCTATGTAAAATGTATTATCATCATCTAAAGATTTCTTGAAAAAATTATAATTAGAATGTTTTGAGAAAATTAAGGTTTCTTTTGATAATGCAGTTCTTAATTTTGCAAATGCGGATATGATATTTAGTGAATTTAAATCTATAATGGCTTCAATAATTTCGGGTTCTAAATCATAGTAAATTCTAAACTCTTCAATTTGGCTAGCAATGTCATCTTCTTTAGCATTGATTATATTGTTTATTGATGTATCAAGCCGCTCCCATTCTTCGCTAGAATTATCAAGATTCCAATACTCATCTAGATTTGTTTCATTTAGAGAGTTTCTTAGTTCATTTTTCGGAACTTCGTTAATACTTCCTAAAAAGAATCTATTAATTTCGTTTTTTACAGCATCTAGTGCTTCCTTAGTATATATGCATATGAAATGAAGACTTTTTTCTGATACGGCTTCATCTAATATTTTTAATGCCTCAGAATGATCTTCTTTAACGAGTTGCCAATCCAAGATTAATAAATCTTTATTTTTTAAGTAAAATTTTTTGTTATCTTTCCAACCTTTTTTTGTGAATTTAAAAGAATGAAGCAAACATCTATTCTTTTTAAAATCATTAAAAAGAGTTATTGTTCTATTATTGTCATCTTTATATTTTGAGTTTTTAGATTTAAAATTTTCCAATGCGTGATCATCAATAAAAATAGCGGAATTTATAGTTTCCTTAATGATATTTTTAGCAACTTCGTTAAATGTAAGTGATGTACTCATGTTTTTAAATTCTATTTAATTGGACTTATTATGAATGAAGCACCATTTAACAAGTTGTATTTTTCATCGTTTGTAGCTTTGATGTCTAATCCTACAGTATTTAAACTGTCTTTTGAGAGATATAATCCAATTCCTCGTCCTTTATCTCTTCTTGTGTAGAACAAGTCAAAGATTTCTTCAATTCTTGAATTTTTTATTTCACTTCCATTATTGCAAATTATCATCGTTTTTGTTTCTTCTTCGTAATCGAGTAAAATTTCTGGACTATTTGAAGATCGTACCCAATAAATAGCATTGTTTATAACATTCACAAATACAGGAAATAAAACAGATTCAAATGAGTATGTCTCACAATTATCAAATAATATAGTAGAACGGAAATTGATTTTTTCTTCTTTGAATGTTTCTTCAAAAAAGTTTTTTAAATACTCTTTTATTTCAAATCCTTTAATGTATTTCTTTGTTCTTTTTGATTTCCTATAAAGAGGATTTAAAGATTGATATTTTGTGTCTAAGTGTTCAAAAGCATTTTTGAGATACTTAAAGTGTTTATTAGCCTCATTACTGTCTTTCAAATACTTTTGAATTTCATTAATTGAAGTACTAAGTTGGCTATACATTGTATTTAATTCATGATTAATTATTTCAACAGAAATTCCTAATTGAGCTAGATTTTTAAAATCGCCTAATTCTTTTAACGTTTTCTCATATCTATTTTTATAGTACCCCACTAAAGCATCATCATCTATTTCGAAATTAATTCTTAAAAGATGATCTGATTTTGCGTCCAGAACAGTTTGATACTTTAATCGTAAGCCAGAAAATTCAAATTCTAAATTTTGAAGACTTCTTTCCAAATTTTCTCTTGAAGCAGGAAAAGGTATATTATCTGTATATATTTTATTTAGATTATCTTTAAAAGTAATTTCAGTTTTTTCAAACTCAATATCTATGTTTTCGAATGCTTTTTTTAAATCTAATTTACTTTTAGTTGTAATGTCATTTAATAATGAGCTATAATTACGAAATTTATTTTCATATTCTTTTAATAACTGCTCTTCTGCTATTTTATCGTGGGCTTCTTTTCTTATTTCATTAATAGAATCAAATTCTAGTTTAGATGAATTATAGGTTTCGATAAGTTCTTCAAATTTTTCTTTATCCCTAGAATCCATTGAAAACCTTTTGGGTTTTTTGGGTTCTAAGTTTTCAAAATCAGCTTTTAACTTATCTATCTGTCTAAGAAGTTGTTGTATGTCTTGATAAATAACATTAGAATCGTTCAGTTTATTTTTTAACTCATCTTTAAGTATAAGATACTTCGAATTAAAATTTTCTAATTCACGAGGAAAAGCTTTTAAATAATTTTTAAATTTAGTTTTTTCTTCTTTTTCGAGCCTTTTTTCCTCAATTTCTGAAGTTCTAGCATCTTTAAATTCTTCTAGCTGTTTTTTCTTTATATCTTGTTTAGCATTGGTTCCGAAATATTCTTTCGCAAGGTTTATGAATAAACTTATAAGATCTATTTTCAACTCTCGATATGCTTTATTATTAATGAATCCCTCACGGCCTGCTTTATCTGCTAAAGCTTTGTTATTCTCCCTTTTTAAGTCAATGTATCCAAACATTCTTCGATAACTAAAAAAGTTTGCGCCAGCATGTTTAGATCTTCTTTCTTCGAATTGTAAGAAATCAGAATGAGGGCGACCATATGGTAAAACTCTTAAATCATCTCTATAAATATATAATCCTCCAAAAGCTTTAAGTTTTTGATCAAAATACCTGAAAATATTTTCTTCTAGGGATGTTTCAGTAATTCCTGGTACATAACCAAGCTTCAATTTGAAACTACCATATGATGATTTTTGATCTGATGGACGATTAGGTCGAAAAGTATAATCTTCAATAATTTCATTATAGATTCTTATTTTACCATTAAATGTTCCAAACTCATCAAATTTTCCATCAATCAAGTGATCAGAATTATTAAAGTCGTCAAGTGTAAAAAAAGAATTTGCACCGATAAAATCTCGCTCTCCTGTATTATCTTTAATTATGAAATTAGTTGTTAATAATTTATTGTCATTATTAAATTTAAATTCATTATAAAAACCAATTAAACCTGTTCTAATATCTTCAACGGTTTCAATATCTTGGTTGTCAGAATTATTTTGTTGATTTGACCATTTTTTTAAAAGCAAAAATTGTTCATCGGGCTCAAAAATTATAAATTTTGTTCCGTGAATTTCATCTGTATCACCAATTAAATTATTGACTATTTCATCTGAAAAAAAATCAGTTAAAGCTAATTCTTTGGTGCTTTTTATAATTTTGTTAAGTGTTTCTTTTTGATCGTCCCAAAGTGCAAATTTTTCTTTTGTTTCCTTTTCAGCAATCTTAGGGTCAGAGTTGTCAGAATAAAAGTTTTTTAAGAATTCTGTTTTAAGAAAATCAAAATTATTCAAAAATTCGTCTTTATTGTTTATTGAAATTATTGGAATGTTTACACTGTCTAAAAAAAGATTATAATTTTCAAGTGTTCTCCAGTCGAAGTATAACGCTTGTAATGGTTCACCTATCTTCTTAGTTAACATTAGCATTGGTGAACCTAAATATGATACAGATAGTCTTCCGATTCCCTTTTCTCCCATTAATGGGCGAGGATTTTTCCATAAAGTATCAATACCTTTTTCTGGAGATTTATTTCTACTTTTTGAGTCGGTTCCTAAAATTAACCATTTATTTTCCAGTTCCTCATTAGACATTCCTTTTCCATTATCTGAAAGAACAAAAAAAGGTTTTTCAACATCTTCATAGCCTTTTGTATAAAGTACAGCTTTTAATTCATCAGCGTAAGCATCATAGCCATTTTTCCACAACTCACTTATAGCAGTTGGTAAATCGGCAATTTGGCCCTTCCCTAATAAATCGACTGCTCTTGCTTTGGTTCTAAATTGCATCTAGATGATTTTTAATTATCGCCTTTGCTATTGCTTCAGCATATTTAGGTGGTACAGCATTCCCAATCATTCGTGCTGTATTTGCAACAGTAGTTGTTTTAAATATATAATCTTTTGGGAAAGATTGTAAGACAGCACCTTCTCTTAAAGAAATTGCACGGTCTTCCTCAGGATGCGCAAATCTACCATTTGAAAAGCTGAAAAATTTTGTTGTAATAGTAGGTGAAGGTCGTTCCCACCACATTCTACCATAAATATCGACGAATGACTTCGTATTATTATAATGGCACTTCGGAGCTAGTTCTTTATCAAAAACATAAGCCATTCGAGTTCCTCCATTTTTTGGTGTAATGGCGAGTCTTTTTAGATTAATTTCAGATAAACCGGATGTTGTATGCATAAAATCACTCAAATCCTTATTCCCAGGCTTTATTTTTGGAAATCCATTATGTTCTCCTATCACATCTTTTACTCTTATTTTTTCACCAGGTACACGAATTGGAGCTAATTCATCTTTTGTAATTCGATTTGCAATAAGAGTAAATCTTTTTCTGTATTGTGGTACGCCATAATTGCTCACTTCATGAATTTTACAATGTACCTTATATTTATCATCTTCTTTTAGCCAGTCTATAAAATCTTGTAGACCGCTTTCTTCTTTTTTTCTAAAAACACCCGGGACATTTTCAACTACTACATAACCAGGCATAAAGTATTCTACAAAACGTCTGAATTCCTTTAATAGGTCCTTTGATTTTTCAGATTTTTGTTTTTTTGTATTGATAATGCTCCAAAATTGGCATGGACTGCATCCTATTAAAACCAAATCATCATCATTTTTTTTTAATTTAAGTTGATTTTCAAGTTCTTCAGGTTGATATTCAAAAACATCTTTGTGTATGAATTCAGCACCTTTGATATTAGTTTCATAAGTTTCTTTACAAGTGTTGTCAAAATCAATACCGGCAAGAATTTTAATACCGGCATTTTGCATTCCGTGACTCATTCCTCCTCCAGAACAAAAAAAGTCAACTGCTTTTAAAGTATTAGTTTTATTCTCCATAATTAAATAGTTCCTGAGTTTTTACTTCAAGCGCTTTTATAAGTTTTGCAATGATTAGCAACGAACATTTCCTTTTTACTTAGAAACGAATACTCTGATTGCAATATTAGTAAAATTTTTCCTTCAAATTGTCTTTACCAAACAATTTTCGAAGTAAAAATAATTATTCTGTAGATAATTATACCTATTTATACTGCATTTTAGAGTTATAAAACTTGTTTTTTATTTATTTAAAACAAATATACTTTAATTGACAAATTGTATTTTACGGAAAACCATAATGCGTTAAAATTTATGTAGGCAAGTATATCGATAAATAAAAAATTATAACAGAGTATATATACGTGTTTTTACGTTAAGCAATAAAAATACTTTACTTATCCTTCTTCCCCCATTTAATTTTCATTTTCCCATCATCGTCTAATGCAATCAAATGCAAAACAATTCCGCGGTCGCGAACGGCGTCGCGTTCGGCTTTGGTGGCGAGTTTGATGTCGTTTTTGGAGTTTCGGAGTGGGATGGTGAGGGCGAGATTGGTGCCTCGGCCAAAGGAATAAATACCTTCGGCATCGAGGTTTAAAACGCTGGAACTAATGGTGAAATTATTCACATCGATTTGTTCTCCGCGCAATTTTAGAGTACCGGATAAATCGCTAAACGTGATATTCTCGACATCGCGGAACGGAAAAGCAAACTTGCCAATTTTTACGATAGGGTCGAAGTTGACCAAAGCGCCCTGATTGACGTTGAACGTTAGATTGCCGTGCATAGAATTGGTGATCAACTCACCGTTGCTGTTGATAAATCCGGTAACATTGGCCTTGCTGCTGAGTTTTCCTTTGATGTTATTGGGACTAAAAGATTTCACTCCGAAGTTATTAAACGATCGTAAAAAACTCGCAATATCAACACGGTTTACCTGTGCGTTGGAGCTAAAAGCAAAGTTTTTTCCGCTGGGTTGTACTTCGCTGTTGAACGTAATACTTCCTCCGGAAGTTTGCAGTGAACCGTTTTTAATAACCAATCTCGAATCGATCATTTGTACGGTTGCGGTTGTGTTGGTTGCGGTTAGCTTGTTGTAACTAATTTTATCGGCTTTGATGTCGATTACTACAGCACATTTGTCGATTGCGGTTCGTATCTGGTTCGAAATCGTAGTTCTTTTATGGGTTTTCGCCGTAGCTTTTGTTTTTTGCGAAGTGGCTAAAACGCCCAGAAATTGTTTCAGATCAATATATGGTGAATAGATTTTCCAGTTTACAATCATTTTTTCGGGAGCATCGTAATAAAGGTTCAGGAAATTGTCGATTTTACCTTCGATTAAAATGGTGTTTTTAAGATGTTTGTATGTGATTTGTTTGATAAGCAATGCTTTCTCGGTAAAATCAAGGTGAATGTTAGTTTTTACGGCATGAACATTTTTTGGGATATAATGAAATGACGCATCATCAACATCTATTTTGCCAATAAAACGTGGTTTTGTAATGTACAAATCGACGATATCAAACTGAAATTTCAGATTGGCTTTTGCGTGTCCGGCACTGAACTGGATCCATTTGTCGTTGCTGATTTGGTTGAGTCTTTCGACATCAAAATCAGAACTTACGTTTCCGGTCGCCAATGGTTTTTCGAGATTGTTAATCGCCAACTGCGGAATCGTAAGCGGAATATTCTCGTATTCGCCCACAAATCTGGTCAGAATAATAGCCGAATTGGCGTCGTTGTAACCGTCTGTTGGTTTAAAATTATTGGTAAAAATCCCTTTAAAATTGCATTTTTTAATTAATCCGTCAGGAATACTTAATTCGTTGTCTTTTATAATGGCCTGAACGACAATTCTTGGATCTCCTTCGGCATTAAAATCGCCTTTTATGTCGCAATTTACGTCGATGGGTTGACTCAGATTAAAGCGATTTAACTTAGAACTAATATTCCCGGACAATAAATTCGATGCATTTTGCCATAAAATCGAAGTCCCAATATTGATTCCGAAAAGGGCATTTCCTTTGGCAAGATTAAAAAATGCGGTAATATCAAAAGAATCTGTTCCTATTTTTAGACCTCGGGTTAAGACATCAATTCGTTCTTTTTCGGCAGAATAAGCAACGTTAAAAGTTCCTTTTAGTTCTTTTTCTTTGGCAAAACTGCCGTGTACAGTATTAAAAGCTAAACTCTTTATTTGCGTATCCAGAAATACATCGGTTTGCCAATTGTCGCCATCAAAATCTACTTTTGTTTTTAAACTGGCAACATCAAAATCAAACAATTTATGCCCAAGCCTGTTGTCGAGAATAAAATGAACATCGTTGAGGTCGATTTGGTCAATGGTAGTTTCGCGATCTGATTTATTTTCGGGCGATTTTTTCTTTTTAGGTTTAAAGATATCGGCGTTCGAATAGCCATCTTCGGCTTTATAAACATAAATATCCGCGTCGTTGATGAGGATTTTATGAATGTTGATTTCGTTTTGCAGTAAACTCCAAACGTTTAAGCGGGCTTCGATTTCGTTAGCTTTTAGTAAAGTATGTTTGTGCGTTGCCCATTGATTGTCTTTGAGTTCAACATCTTTTAAGGCCAGAGTAAAATTGGGAAAACCGGTTAAAAATTTATAATGAAAATCGCCAATATGAAATTTTCCGTTGATGTTCTCATTGATTTTGGTATTGATCTTGGCGATGATTTCGGTTTTATTTTGATTAAAATAAATTGACAATCCACCACAAGCAATCAATAACAATGCGATAAGTCCTAAAATGAAAAAGCCAAAACGCTTGGCATATTTCTTAAAACGAGCCGATTGAAAAAATGTTTTTATGTGCTGTAAGGTTTCTGCCATCGCGAATAATTTTCTGTATCATTAAAGATAAGGTAAAAAACCGATGTTATGTTAAAAAGATAACACAACAACAATGCGTAAGTTAAAACTTATGATTTATAAACATGGGAATGATATAATAAATGACAATGCATTTATAATTAAAACTAATTTAAGAATGGTGTTTGATTAG
>Ga0247814_10001347_pt1 | contig 14584 bp, 16 predicted proteins | sample UWRJL179409R1_FD_179947 | JGI IMG/M metagenome (GOLD analysis project Ga0247814, IMG submission 179947) | Plant litter microbial communities from Arlington Agricultural Research Station in Wisconsin, United States - UWRJ-L179-409R-1 | ecosystem: Environmental > Terrestrial > Plant litter >...
TCTACAAATTCCATTGTTCCAATAATGTTATCAAATTTTCTTGCAATTGTACGGCCTGTAAAAAGGGGTGGTATTTTTAACGCCCCTTTACTGTCCTTAAAACCCGTGTAGGTTAAATCTTTTGCAATAGAATCAAACGCTATCCATGTGTCACTATCCTGCGCAAACACAGCACCGGTAATAAAAACAAAGAGAGAGGCGAAAACTAATCTTATCATAGTTTAAAGGGTTAAAGTTAGTAAACAGCAGTTGGTAATTATAAAACCGTACTGCTTTACTAACAAAGATACCCCACCCTGCAACACGTGCTTTATAATGTTTTTGTAAATTTTACCAGAAGCATATACAAATTCACAAAAAATTAAGAATTTAACTTGCAACCACAAAAAAAGCAGCCTTAAAAAGGCTGCTCAACTATATAATTTGTTTTGGTAAAACTATAAGCTTCCGCCTTTAGCTTCATGGCATGATGCTTTTTTAGCTTCGCCACCGGCAGCACAGCAGCCGCCTTTTTTACCTTCGGCAGTGCATCCTGCCTTAGCATCTTTTTTATCAGCCTTAGCCGCTTTTTTCTTCTTCTTTTTATCTTTATCTATATGGTCGGCAGCATTAAAATATGCTTTGTCGCCAGATGATTTTACATCGCTCACTTTATAAGCGCCATCGGCAATTTTCTCTACCGTTTGCACAAAGCTTTCGGCAGTTTGTTTGGCAGGGTCAAAAGATATAGTAGCTGTTTTGCTGTCAAAATCAACTTTAGCTTTATCTACACCATCCATTTTAGAAAGTTTTTGCTCTATAGTAGCAGCGCAGCCCATAGGGCATGTCATGCCATCTATTTTAAAAGTAGCGGTTTCTGTAGCAGCCGTTTCCTTATTCTGGGTGCTGTCGGTAACTACACCCTCAGCAGGCGTTTCAAGGTTTCCGTCTTTAGATGTATCTTTACAGCTTGCAAACAGCAGTGCTGTAAGGGCTATAAGCGAAAGTTTTTTAGCAAAATTCATGGGCTTATTGTATATTAGTTTAATATCTGCTTTATAACAGGTTACAAATTTAGGCAAAAACAGTTTTATGTAAGAAGATTGTGCGTTAAAATTACAGAGGTCTCAATATCCTTAATTGTACATTTCTACCCACCTTACAATTTCATCTAAAATTTGTTTCTCTTTATCAGGTTCATCCATGCCGCAGCTATGCCCCTGTCCCTGTAAGGTAACAAATTTAGACGGTACCTTTTTTTGCTTCAGCACCTCATATAAAAACGCCGATTGTGTATAAGGTACATAATTATCATTATCGCCATGAAACAACAGTGTAGGTACATTCTTTACATGTGCATAAGGGCTTACGGTGGTAAACTTAGGGCTGGGAATTTTGCCTTCGGCATACGTTGCGTTAGCCAGCAGCTCTACGTTTTTTATGAGGTTCATTTTTTTTGCTCCGGCTAATAAATCGGCATCATCCAGCTGCGTAACAGGGCACAGCGCAGTTATAGATTTTATACCCTTAAGGCTTGTATACCCATATAATAGTGCCAGGTGTGCGCCCGCGCTTATACCCGCAAGGTGGTAGCCATCGTTCTTAAAATGATATTGTTTAGATGATTTTTGCACAAAAGTTATGGCCTTGTCTACATCGGCAAGCACTTCACGGCAGTGTACCGAATCGTTTACATATCTGTAATCGGTATTAGCTACTATAAAGCCGCGGCTGCTCAGGTCGCGGGCTGTTTTTGTAAGGTCTTCTAAACTGCCGTGCATCCATCCGCCGCCATGCAGCAGTATTACAACGGGTGTTGCCTCAGTATAAGCTTTAGGCAGGTAAAGGTTAATTACATTTTGCTTATCGGGCGCATATTGCAAACGAACAGCATCTTTAACAGCAGACTGGCTATGAGCCGGAAACACATGAAGCAGTAAGAGTACCGCAACAACAGAACACAGATTTTTCATTGTAAGAGGTTAACGGTACTAAATTACACTTTTGTTGTAAACAGTAAACATATTGTTTACATATCTTATTTCGGATTCCTGCACCGCTGTACAAAGAGTAACGCTAAATCTGAACCTGCATTCTGAAATCTTAAATGGATTATGTAGCTTTGCACACTTCTACACTATGCAAAAAACCGCCCACCCCATATACAATCTTCATTTTGGCCTGCTGTGCCTTAGCTCGCTGCTTTTTTCGGCAAGCTTTAACATGCTCATCCCCGAACTGCCTGCTTACCTTAGCAGCCTTGGTGGTGCCGAATATAAGGGGCTTATTATTGCCCTGTTCACACTTACAGCAGGTATATCACGGCCTTTTAGCGGCCGCCTTACCGATACTGTGGGCCGTGTGCCTGTTATGGCCTTTGGCTCTATTGTGTGTTTTGTATGTGGTATATTGTACCCGGTATTAGGAACGGTATCGGGATTTTTATTCCTGCGTCTTATTCACGGTTTTAGTACAGGCTTTAAGCCTACTGCTACCGCTGCTTATGTGGCAGATATTGCCCCAAAAGAACGCTGGGGCGAAGCACTGGGAATACACGGCCTGTGCTTTAGTACCGGTATGGCTATTGGCCCTGCCATAGGCGACTATATTACCAGGCATTTTTCGCTCAACGTGCTTTTTTATGTATCATCGGGGTTTGCATTGTTGTCTATACTTATACTTACCCACCTTAAGGAAACCATTGCCGTAAAGCAAAAATTCAGCCTGAAGCTCTTAAAAATAACCCGTAAAGACATTATAGCCCCCGAGGTGCTCCCGGCAGGTATTGTTACCTTTTTGGCATACATTAGCAGCGGGGTTATACTTACTTTATTACCTGATTTTACCCCATCTATAGGTGTAGAAAATAAAGGCACCTTTTTTATGGTGTTTACCGTAGCATCGCTTGTAATACGTTTCGTAGCCGGTAAAGCATCCGATAAATACGGACGTATACGTGTAATAAAGCTGGGGCTTTTGCTGCTTGCTGCAGGAATTTCGCTTACTGGGTTTGCGCAAAATTTAACCGAACTTTTAGTTGGATCCATAGTGTACGGCATTGCCGCAGGAATATTATCGCCGGCGCTTAATGCCTGGACGGTAGATATGAGCCTGCCAGACCATCGTGGTAAAGCTATGGCCACCATGTATATAGCGCTGGAGGCAGGCATAGGCCTTGGGGCACTCCTTTCAGGATGGTATTACCAGGATATTATTGCCCGTATACCACTTTTAATGTACATATCGGCAGGTATTGTATTATTGGCATTCGTTTATATGTACTGGAGGGAGCGTAGTAAAGCCATTATTTGATTCAGCATACAAAAAGACCATCATTTTATTTTAAAAACAGACACGAATTTTCACCAATTAATTTGTAAAAATTCGTGTCTGAAACGAAAGCTAAAATAGGTTAACGAATAAATCACCAATGAAGATGCGTGAGGGATAGAAGCGGTACACCCGTAGCGCAGGGAAGGGATAAAGCGGATAGCCTGGCACGTAACGCAGTGAAGTGGCACCCCAAAACAAAAAAGCTGCCCCTAAAGACAGCCCTTTCTCCCAACAATATATTGTACGTAATTTAGACTACAGTATAACCTCCATCGGCAATAAAGTAACCTCCCGTAGTAAACGACGATTTTTCTGAACTTAAAAAAGTAACCAGTTCGGCAATTTCCTGCGGCGTGCCCAGCCTCTTCATAGGTGCTTTGGCCTCAAGGGCCGTTAGCATATCTTTATTAGCATGCGCAGTAAGCAGCGGTGTTTCTATATACCCGGGGCCTACGGCATTACAGCGAATGCCTTTTTGCCCGTACTCGGCAGCAATGTTTTTAGTTAACCCTACCACACCATGCTTAGACGCTGTGTATGCTACACTGTTAGGCGCTGCAACCGTACCGTGAATAGACGCTATATTTACAATGCTTCCGCCGCCGTTCTTTTCCATTTGCTCCAGCTGGTAACGGCAGGCATAAAACACACCGCTAAGGTTAAGGGCAATAACTTTATCCCAGTCTTCGGGTTCATATTCACCCGTTAATGCAGCGGGCCCGCCTATCCCGGCATTATTACAGGCTACATCCAGCCTGCCGTATTGTGCCACTGTGGCCTCTACCAGTTTTTTATTTTCTATGGCTACAGATGAATCTGCTTTTACAAAAAAAGCATCACCGCCCGCATCCTTTATTGCTTTTACTGTTTGTTCGCCGTGCTCTGTGCTAACATCTGCTACAACTACTTTTGCGCCCTCACGGGCATAGGTTTCGGCTATGGCGCGGCCTATTCCGGATCCCGCACCCGAAACTACTGCCACTTTGCCTGCTAATAAAGACATAATGTGTGTGATTTAAAATTTATATTATAAAGTTACTAAATACTTTTTTTAAAAACGCTTCATAAAGAAGCGTTTGGGTTAAGTTTAACAGTAGCACAAAATAAATAATCGGTAAAAATAATAGCAGCACATTTAGTATCTTTGAGAATATCTTGTTTTTAAAACCCATGTTTGAAAATTTTAGCAACTACCTGAGAAATAAGGCTGATTTTACAACTGCCGAAATAGAGCAGATAAAAGCGGTAAGCCAGCTTAAAAAAGTGGGCAGCGGAGAATTGCTGATGCAGGAGGGCACCGTATGGAGCTGTAATGCATTTGTATGCAGCGGTTTACTGCGTTCCTTTTACACGGATGTTAACGGTACCCAATTTACCCTGAGTTTTGCACCCGAAAACTACTGGGCCGGAGACCGCCAGAGTGTTTTAACGGGCAGGCCCACCCCATACAGCGTAGGTGCCCTGGAAGATACCCATGTTCTGCTTATAGAGCAAACGGATTTTTATGAGCTTAGCCGAAAAATAGATTCGTTTAATACCATGATGAGCACCCTGATACAAAAACATCTTATTGTAACCGAAAACAATATTAACGATGGCATAAGGCTGTCTGCAGAGCAAAAGTACTACAACTTTTTAGCCAAATATTCTGCGGTGGCAGGCCGTATCCCGCAGCACATTATAGCTTCATACATTGGCACTACACCCGATATGCTGGCCCGCATACAGAAAAATAAGTTTTAATAGATTATCATAACCCTCTAATAATTACTTATTCCTTCTTTGTGAATCTTAAACACCTTCTTCGCGCGCCTTTGTGAAATTCAGTAAAATTCATTATCAAGTTAAAATCAAAATCAAAGATAGACCGACAATCAAAATCAGCTAACTTTGTAACATGTATGCGCTAATAGACTGCAATAACTTTTATGCCTCCTGCGAGAGGGTTTTCCAGCCTAAATGGCAGGGAAAACCCGTTGTTGTATTATCTAATAACGACGGCTGCATAATATCGCGCAGCGAAGAGGCCAAGGCATTGGGCATAGGTATGGCCGTACCCGAGTTTAAAATTCGCGGTATGCTTAAAGAGAATAATGTGGGGGTATTTTCATCTAACTACTCTCTTTATGGCAATCTTAGTGAGCGTGTTATGGGCATCATGCAACTTTATACCCCTAATGTAGAAGTATACAGCATAGACGAAGCTTTTCTTGATTTTAATGGCGTTGATGTGCCCGACTTTCATACCAAAGGCCTCGAAATGCGTAATAGGGTTTTAAAGTGGCTCAGCCTGCCTATATGTGTGGGTGTTGCCCCTACTAAAACCCTCTCTAAAGCAGCCAACCGCATTGCTAAGAAATACCAGGAACGCACACAGGGCGTTTTTGTTATGGATACCGATGAGAAGCGTATTAAAGCCCTGAAATGGCTTAAAATAGAAGATGTTTGGGGCATAGGCTACCGTACTGCCCGAAAGCTTAAAGCTAAAAACATACTCACCGCTTACGATTTTACCCTTCCGCACCTGGAACCCTGGATAAAAAGCGAAATGGGTGTGGTGGGCATGCGCATTAAAATGGAACTGGAGGGTACGCCCGCCATAGGTGACGGATCTGTCCCGGAAAAGAAGAAAAGTATTGCCACTACCCGCAGCTTCCCTAAGCAGCTTACCGATTACGACCTTATTCGCGAACGCGTGAGTACTTTTGCCAGCGTGACTGCCGAAAAGCTTCGCAAACAAAAATCTATGTGCCACACCATTATTGTAATGCTCGTGGCCGATAAGCACAGTATAGACACCCCTAAATACCATTACAGCCGTGCGGTTACGCTGCCATTTGCCACAAATAGTGCCATAACTATAAGCAACACTGCCATACAGCTGCTTAAAGACTTAATGGCCAGTACCGATACCGTTAAGTTTAAAAAGGCCGGGGTTGTTGTGAGCGAACTGGTGCCCGACAATACCAAACAGTTTAACCTGTTTACCGATGAAGACCCGCGCCATATAGCACTCATGAAAACCATGGATAAGCTGAATACCAAGAACGGCACGCGCATTGTGCGGCTTGGGGCGCAGGCTAAAAAAACCTGGGATATGCAGCAAAACATGATGTCGCCGCGCTATACTACCGATATTAAAGATATACTTGTTGTGCAATGCCAATAGATAAAAATAAGCCAAAGCTCACTCTTTATGCCCCCAACCTTGAGGCCGGTACTGCATTGCCGCTAATAAACCATAGTGTTTCGGCAGGGTTCCCGTCGCCCGCACTCGATTTTATGGAATATAAAATAGACCTCAATCAACACCTTACCCGCAATGCCCTGAGCACTTTTTATATTAAAGTGGCAGGATCGTCTATGACGGGTGCCGGGATAGATGATAGCGACCTGCTTGTTATAGATCGCAGCCTGGAACCTGCCGATGGCCGCATTGCCATTTGCCTTATAGATGGCGAGTTTACCGTAAAACGCCTTAAGCTTGAAACCGACTGCCTGTACCTCATGCCCGAAAACCCTGCCTACCACCCCATAAAAGTAACCGAAGATAACCAGCTTATTATCTGGGCTATTGTTACGTATGTGATTAAAAGGGTGGGGTAAACTTTATACACCCCTAACCCCCTGTTGAGAGCGGTTAGGGGAGTGTTTTCAAATTCTGTGTAAATGAAATCACAAAAAAATCCCGCAGTAAATAACACTACGGGATGCTGTATTTAGAAGCAAATACTGTTATGGGTTTAAAACTTTAAAGCGTTCTTTTATAACTTCGGGTCCGCCGTTAGCCATATCGGTACTGTGCATGTAGGTAATTTCTTCTTCGCCATTGGCAAGGTCTTCAAAAGCCTTATCTATAAAGCCGCTTACAGGAGGGAAGTTGTTATGTATTCCCGTGCCGCCAAGATCGGTATTCAGCGCAGGCGGGATAAGCTCTATCACTTCGATACCCTTATCTTTTAACAGGTAGCGCGTACTAAGTGTAAACGAATGAAAAAATGCTTTCGTAGCGCTATATACCGCTATTTTGCTGGCTGGCACAAAGGCAAGGCCCGATGTAACATTTACCAGTGTTTTAAGCGACGGCAGTTGCGAGAACAACTTTGTAAGGTGCATGGGAGCCTCAATGTTAGTCACAATTTCGGCATGGGCGCGTTCCATAAAATCGGCATCTGCAATATCCATCCAGTTCTGTATACCGGCGTTGTTTATAAAGGCGGCAAGATCGGCGTGGTTTTCGGCTACCCATTTGTATAATTCCTCACGGCTTGCCGGGTCAGACAAGTCGCTGGCTTTGGCTATCACGTTAGGATATTTAGAAGCTACTTCGTTAAGTACTTCTTCCCTCCTGCCGCAAATAATCACGGTGTTACCCAGTTGTACAAACCTTTCTGTAAGCCCCAGGCCAATGCCGGTAGCACCGCCTGTTATTAAAATTTTGCTGTTAGATAATTCCATTTTCTTTATGTATTTTGATACTACAAAGTTCGGAGAAAGAGCACAGCTGTAATTGCGCTTTTCAATCTATTATTTGCAAAAATCAAATCAGCAATTTTTATTCCCTGAAACCCTGTGGCGAAAGTGTCGTTTGCTTTTTAAAGAAATTGCTAAAATGTGCCACCTCTTCAAAACCTAATGACCAGGCAATTTCGCTAACACTCCAGTCGGTTTGCCGAAGCAGTATTTTAGCTTCCTGCAGGAGGCGGTCTTTTATAAGGTTTGTTGTTGTTTTACCTGTATGTTCCTTAAGTACCTTATTAAGGTGATTTACATGTACCGAAAGCCTTTCGGCAAAATCGCCTGCGGTTTTAAGCACCAGCTTATGCCCGGCCGATGCTATTGGAAACTGCCTTTCCAACAACTCTATAAACAGCGACACCACCCTTGCCGATGACGTGTTGGCGGTATACAAACCTGTATCGGGCTGCAGCTTTTGCCCATAGTGTAAAAGCTCCAGTACATAGTTGCGCAGCAGGTCGTACTTAAAAGCATAGCTGCTTTCAAGCTCCTTGTACATCTTTATAAATGTAGCTTTAATCTCTTCTGCCTGTGCATCATTAAGCATAAAAACAGGAAACCCGCCGGGTGTAAATATCGGGAGTTCGTCTATTACTACGCCGCTTTTGCTTTTTACCAAAAATTCCGGCGTAAAGATGCAGAAAAACCCATCCTGCTTTTCATCCAGCGGATACCAGTGGTACGGCACGCGGGGTGAGGCAAAGAGCAGTGCATAGCTCTCAATTTCAACGGTTTTATCGGCATATTCGGCACGGTGGCGGCCGCTGATAAAACTTATTTTGTAATAGTCGCGGCGGTTGTAGGGCATGATAGGTTTTTCGCGAAACTTCGCCACCATTTCGCCCACATTAAATACATTAAAGTGGCCTATTTCTTTACTAATGCCTTCGGGTAGCAGGCCGTTACCAGCACCGGCACCTTTATGAAATTCTTTGTTGTAAAACTGTTCTAAGGTGGTGCTTTCCATAAATAGATGATTTGTAAAAATCAAAGGTAGGAAAATATTCAAAACAGGAGTATAAACGTAGGTACTATAAGTTTTTAATATCGTTTTTTACGTTCCATAATAAGCTCATACACGAGCAGAAAACTGAAGACTACAAATGCTAATATCACCAAAATTGCTATAATGGTCCCCGTTTCTAAAATGTGCTCTTCAGCCAAAACCTGCCACAGCATTGCCAAAGCTCCTATCGTAATCAAGATTATAGAAGCAAACCTAAAAACCTGTCGTGCTGTTCCCTGAAATTTTTGCTGAAAGACAAGGCTAAAAAAAGTAATAAAAGTAAAAGCTAAAAAGCACGTATCGCTGTTGTTGTTGTTTGACACATGCCCTGCTACGCCAACTAAAAAAATACTCCCCAAGTAAAGTATCAATCCTAATACCAATATGGTACGATAAATCACAGAATAAATTTTTAACATAGCAGATAGATGAGTTTTCAAAAATAAGGAATACCCTGCTATATTAAACATCAGATTTTTATCTTCTTCAAAATTATCACATAACTACAACTCTATATCCTAAATTTCCAACTGCAATAAACTTCTTTTCCCGAAATTTGCAGGATGGAAGCACCAACTATTACCAAAACACAAATTACGGTTATGAGCATTGCTGCGGGTATTTGCGTGGCAAACATCTACTATAACCAGCCCATACTTAACGATATTGCTAAAAACTTTAAGGTTAGCGCAGGCGAAGCAGGAATAATATCGGTACTGGCGCAGGCCGGCTACGGGCTTGGGCTATTTTTCCTTACCCCGCTGGGCGATAAGGTAAACCGCAAAAAGCTCATTATTGTTTTAATGGCCGCTTTAGTGGCTGTACTGGTGGGCACAACTTTTGTTCAAAACTTCTTTTGGCTGTGCGTTTTCAGCCTTCTTACAGGCTTATTGGGTGTGGCAGCACAGGTAATACTCCCCATGGCCGCCAGTATGGACAGCAAGAACCGTGGCCGTACCGTGGGCATTATATTTACAGGTATATTAGTAGGTATTTTAGCCGCACGCGTACTAAGCGGTTTTATTGCAGGGTGGCTTAACTGGCGCTACGTATACGGTATATCGGCAGCTATGGTGTTGCTGTGCATGATTATGATACAGTTTACATTGCCTAATGTTGTACCTGCTTACCAGGGCAACTACGGCAGCCTGCTTGCAAGTACGCTTAAGCAGTTTAAGCGCTTTCCGGTGTTGCGAAAAACAGCGCTTTTAGGAGCCTTAATATTCGGGCTTTTTTGTTCATTTTGGACTACACTTACCTTTCACCTTAGCGGAGAGCCCTTTAATTACAAGACCGATGTTATTGGCCTCTTTGGCCTCCTTGCCATAGGCGGCGCCCTGATAGCCCCCGTTTTTGGTAAACAGGCCGATAAGGGCAACCCCAAAAAATCGCAGCTTTTCTCTTTAAGTTTACTGCTTGCAGGTGTAATTTTAATACAAATTTATCCTTTTTCGGTTGTAGCATTCGTAATTTCGGTACTGCTGCTGGATGTTGGTGTCCAGGCCACACAGGTAACCAATGTTGCCACAATTTATACGCTAGACGAAACTGCCCACAGCCGTATTAACACAGCATACATGACGAGCTATTTTATAGGCGGTGCACTGGGTAGTTTTGTGGGCATACAATGCTGGAATGCCGGCGGCTGGCCCATAGTATCGTGGCAATTACTATTATGGTGTTTGCTGGCAATAGGTGTTGTGCTTGTAAAAGCTCCACACCGGCCCTCTCTGAAGGAGAGGGAGTAGTTTCACTCATACCTTCTTAGATATAATTACCTGCACGTATACTACCCTTTCAAAATGTAAAAGACCATTTTAAGTATTGCAAAATTAAAGTATGAAAAAATTATTCCTAACCCTAATTATTACCGGATCGGCACTGGCGCAAAGCAAAAAACCACAGCTTGAAGAAGTTGCCGAATTTGGAAAAAACCAACCCATAGGTGTAGCGGTACAAACCAGTACGAACAGGGTGTTTGTATCCTTTCCGCATAATGAGCCTTTTTTATATGCCGTAACCGAAATTAAAGACGGCAAGCGCCTGCCCTACCCTGACGAATACTGGAACAGGCAGGGCACAGATGCCCAACACTACAATAACGCCCAGGATATGTATGCCGATGACCAGGGGTACCTTTGGGTACTGGATTCTAAACCTGCCGGAGATGCATCTGTTTTTGGCAATGGAGGTAAGGAAAAAACGGGCGAATTTAAGCTTATACAATTTGACCTGAAAACCAATACAGAGAAGAAAGTTTACTTTTTTGGTGGTTTGCCTAAAGATAAAAGCGGCCTTAATGATGTGCGCATAGATACACAACATCAACTGGCATATCTCTCTGATCCCGCCCTTAAAGCCATTGTGGTTTTAGACTTAGAGACCGACAATGTGCGTATTGTTTTGCAGGACGATAGCTCTACCACCGCAACAGCAGGATATAATTTAAAGATAGACGGCGTAGAAATGATTGACGATAAAGGCAAACCTTTTAGCAGTAATGTTAACGGCATTGCCCTTACTAAAGACAACACCTATTTTTATTACAAGCCCATTAACCATGACGCACTGTACCGTATAGAAACCAAATACCTGGCAGATGCCAAACTTTCGGCGGCAGAACTTTCCTCTAAAATAGAAAAGGTTGCCGGTACCGGTGTTACCCATGGGCTGGAGAGCGATGCCAGTGGCAATATATACTACGGAGATTCGCCGGGACATAGTATAAATTATGTATCGCCCGACGGTAAAATACATACCCTTGTTAAAGACAACCGTATTATTTGGCCGGACTCTTTTGGTGTGGGCAGCGACGGCTACCTTTACTTTAGCTGCGCACAACTTAACCGCCTGCCTAAATACAACAAGGGCGAAATGAAAACCGAGTTTCCATTTAGGGTCTTCAGGGTTAAAATGCCCCAATAAGCTCGCGGTATTTACAAAGTTTAAGGCGCAAAACATATACATTAGTTACATGTTTTGCGCCTTAAAGTTATAACGTATTATCAGGCTATTTTTTGCTCAATGCTTTTAAAATACCACCGGTAACTAAGGCGCCTGCAACATAATAAGCAACGGTAAGCACCTTAACTTTTTGGGTCTTAGCCACAGGCTCAGGGTCTAAACCCAGGGGTTTTGGCAGGGTAACAGCACCTATCCCGGCAGCAAGGCCCACGGCTGCTGCCCTTGCCCATAGGTGCTTAGGGCTACCGGTTCCAATAACGCTGTAATATAACGCGTTGCTTATTAAATCGCCAGCCAGTGTAGCCTTGTATAAATTATTTTCATCCTTAATCTCTGTACCAAAATAGTGTAACGATTTTTGCAAAGCTTCTTCGCCAAGAAGGTCTATGCGTGGCATATCGCTTTTGCAATGTTTAAGGCTTTCGTGAATTATATTAAGGGCAACCGCACCACCAAGGCCGGCAAGTAAATTTTGTGATACACTCATAACACAGCTTTTTAGTTAGATTAATTCCCGTAAGAAATTTACATTCTGCGGGTTATATAAATATCTAACAAAAAGTGCAGCCCTGCTGTTAGGGTTTCGTTAAATCAAACCACTAAATTTTTCTTATGTATAAATAGTAACAGATAATTTATAGTGGCAAATCACCAAGCTCGCTCATAGTGTAAAACTTCATGTTATTATCCTGCACATAACGGCATATTTGTATGAGCGTATTATATTCGGTCTCATAATCATTTTGCGCGGTTTGTACGGTTTTATGGGCATAGAACACCACTATTTTATTATTGTTTTTAGCATACTGCAAAAGCGATATAAAATACGGCACACTAAAATGCGGGTAGCTGTTATCTAACCCCAGCGCATATACAATCCTCCTGCCCGTATAATAGCAATTTTGGTATTGCGGTTCGGGGCGGCCGTAGGTAGTACCCCTCAATATTTCAAATTCGTTAAGCAATATGTCGTCTGTGGCGGCATTACGGGCGCCAAACGGGTAAGCAAAAGCGGTAGTGTGCAGCGACCTTTCGTTCATAAAGGTAACCATAGGAAAAATTTCCAGGTTTAAGTATCCCAATGCACCACTGGCAGCAACCGCCTGTGGTGCGTTTATATGGTTAAGCCCATGCCCGCCTATTTCGTGGCCATAGTGTTTAAATTCCTGCAATTTGCTTATTTCGCCGGTGCTTAGCTGGTTGCATTTTGTTATAAAAAAAGTAGCTTTCCACCTGTACTCAGTAAGTATATTGTGTGCCGCAGCCCAGGTATCTACATAATCATCATCAAGCGTAATAACCACGCCCGGGGCATATGGTTGTTCGCCGGGGGCACCAATGATTTCATCATCCTTCTCGCAGGAAAACAGAACGAATATCAAAAGAGCAAAAGCATAGTTTATAGGCCTCATGAAGCGTAGTACGATTGATTAACGATACATTAACAGTATAAAAGCGCGATACCCTAATAACAGGCAGCCAATATGCTAAACTTTTATTAAGGTTTATTTTACTAAAAAAGATTCTCTTTACTTTTATAATGCCGGTATAAGCCTGCACTTAAACAAAAGAAGCAACAATAATAACCCTTAAATTATTTAGCCATGCACATCACTATTTTTAGAACATTGTACAAACATGTTATAGACCACGACCTTATAGAACGCATTTTAAAGAGGAACAACCTAACTTTTGAAAGGACAGGGTATGAAGCCGGCTCCCGTTACAAAATTATATCTGATACGGAAGAGGCTATGGCAAACTTTAAAAAAACATTGCGTTCTATTTACCCGCAAATTCCGCTTAATGCTTAATCAAGCCCCGTTTGGCTTACTGAGAAAACCTATATGTGCTACTGTACTGATTAGAAAATCGTTACATGCATAAGGTAATTTTGTTAGTAAATACTGCCTCGCTGCTATAGAAACAGGCTATAATTATGGCCGTTTTTGTGTAGCTTTGAAACGTAAAAACAAGGAATAGTAAGGTTAAGGAACCATGGTTTCTTAACCTTTTTTTTCCGGGCTAAATTTGAATGTATTATGGGGATGTTTGTAATTAGCAAACGCATTAACGGAGATTACAAATTTGTTTTCACATCAAGAAAAGGTAAAACCATTTTTACCAGCATTAGCTGTAAGCAAAAATCAGATTGCGAGCTTATGATTGCCGCTATTAAAGACAATTTGCCACAGTTTGCCTTTACAAAGAACGGCACTGCCAGCGGCAAGTATTTTTTCAGGCTCTCTAAAGGCGGACTTGTACTGGCCACAAGCCGAAAGTATTCTACCGAACTTAGCCTGAAGAAAGGAATTACCGAAATTAACAAGTATATTGACCGGGCCGAGGTATTGGATTTCTCTGAAAACGAACTCGTATTTCCGGATGCAGAGGATGTTTTTGTATAATATGCCAAATTATAAAGTGTTCATAGCCAATAACTATATAAATAGGGACAGGAAAAATAATCCTGTCCCTATTTTTTGTGGCTATCGTGAAAACTATTGTTTAATTATTTTGGTATTCTGAATTTTCGTGCCGTCGTTAAACCTCAACACATAAATGCCCTGCCGTAATCTGCTTATGTCAATACCATCGCCGGTATATTCCTGTGCCAACACCTGTTTTCCTGTCGCGTCAAAAATTGCTGCTGTGCCCTGATACCCGGAAATATTGACAATATTGGTTGTCGGATTAGGATATACGGTTACACCTTTGCGGCCAGGCTCATCAATGCCCAGCGTTTCCGATAGTGTAAGATTATCAACTGTAAAGATGGAGGAT
>Ga0247814_10001348_pt1 | contig 14573 bp, 10 predicted proteins | sample UWRJL179409R1_FD_179947 | JGI IMG/M metagenome (GOLD analysis project Ga0247814, IMG submission 179947) | Plant litter microbial communities from Arlington Agricultural Research Station in Wisconsin, United States - UWRJ-L179-409R-1 | ecosystem: Environmental > Terrestrial > Plant litter >...
CCTAATTTTTTGTATTTTATTCTGTGTGGTGTAACATCACCAAGGCGTTTTTTACGGTTTTCTTCGTAATCGCTGTAGTTACCTTCGAAAAAGTAAACCTGTGAATTGCCTTCAAAAGCCAGGATATGCGTACAGATACGGTCTAAGAACCATCTATCGTGACTAATCACAACGGCACATCCGCCAAAGTTTTCCAATGCTTCTTCCAGTGCACGCAGCGTGTTGACGTCAATATCATTCGTAGGCTCATCCAGTAGCAGTACATTAGCCCCTTTTTTTAGTGTAATAGCCAGGTGTACCCGGTTCCGTTCACCACCCGAAAGAATGCTTACTTTCTTTTGCTGATCGCCGCCATTGAAGTTGAATTTAGACACATAGGCACGTCCGCTTACCGCTTTGTTGCCCAATTGGATATTGTCTAAACCGTCGGTGATATTCTCATATACGGTTTTTTCTCCATCAAGGTCATTGTGCATCTGGTCTACATAACCCAATGCTACAGTTTCTCCAACTCTGAATGTTCCTGAATCAGGGGTTTCCTGCTCAGTAATTAAACGGAAAAGCGTAGTTTTACCTGCACCATTTGGCCCTACAATACCCACTATACCAGCTGGCGGTAGGGAGAAGCTAAGGTTTTCGAATAAGATTTTATCTCCGTACGCCTTAGTAACATTGTTGGCTTCAATTACCACATTCCCCAATCTTGGTCCTGCGGGAATAAACAGCTCCAGTTTATCTTCTCTTTCTTTAGAATCCTCTGAGGCCAGTTTGTCATAATTGGACAAGCGGGCTTTAGATTTAGCATGTCTTGCTTTAGGCGCCATACGTACCCATTCCAGCTCACGCTCTAACGTTTTCTGACGTTTGCTTTCAGTCTTTTCTTCCTGTGCCAAACGTTTTGCTTTCTGGTCTAACCACGAAGAGTAGTTACCTTTCCATGGAATACCCTCTCCGCGATCAAGTTCCAGGATCCATCCCGCTACATTATCTAAGAAATATCTATCGTGGGTTACGGCAATTACGGTTCCTTTGTATTCTTTCAGGAATTGCTCCAGCCAGTCGATGCTCTCCGCATCAAGGTGATTAGTAGGTTCGTCCAATAGTAAAACATCAGGTTCCTGTAAGAGCAAACGGCACATCGCTACGCGGCGGCGTTCACCTCCGGAAAGCACACCAATTTTTGCATCAGGATCAGGGCAGCGTAGTGCATCCATTGCACGCTCCAGCTTTGTATCCAGTTCCCATGCATTGGTAGCATCGATCTTATCCTGCAGCTCACCTTGTTTGGCCATCAGTTTATCCATTGCATCTGCATCTTCATAAACTTCAGGTAACCCGAACTGCTCATTGATAGCTTCGTATTCTTTTAAGATAGCCGTAATTTCTGCTACGCCTTCTTCTACTACTTCCCTGACGGTTTTATTCTCGTCCAGTTCCGGCTCCTGTGCAAGGTACCCTACAGTATAGCCCGGAGAAAACACCACTTCACCCTGGAAGGCTTTGTCTATACCGGCAATGATTTTTAAAACGGAAGATTTTCCCGATCCGTTTAAACCGATCACACCAATCTTGGCGCCATAGAAGAAGGAAAGGTAAATGTTCTTTAGTACTTGTTTTTGGGGAGGATAAATCTTATTTACTCCCGCCATTGAAAATATTATTTTTTCGTCTGACATATTGGGTTTTATGTTTGCGTCTTTACAAGACGTTTATATGTATTATTTAACGGCTAATTTGTGCTTGTAAAACAGCCGGTAGCCACAAAGATAAACAAGGTAAGGAAGTAACGAAATGGTTTGTGACATATAATCATTTCTTAGCCTCAAATATGCTATTCCTATCAATGTTTTAACTGCCATTTTAGTACAAAAAAAATTGCGGAACACACAAAATGACATGCCGCATGAGTGCTTGTAAACCTTACATTTTGGGGACAATTCTCTCAAAAGGAGAGCTGATAATTCTGGTAATGATTATTTAAAGTACCTTAGATGTACTTTTTATTTTTTTAGGTGAAACAAAATATTATTGCTATTCGTGTCAAAAGTTAGTAAGTTTAGTGAAATAACGTCAGTAACGAAATCTAGGGTCTGCTATATGGCGTAATTGTTGATAAAATAAAACAGATTGGCGACGCTTGTTTTATAAAACATATTTTATAGTTTAGAGGCGATCCCGTTTAACAAAGGTATATATGGAAGCTAAATTTTCACCACAAGTAAAAGACGTGATTTCGTTTAGCAGGGAAGAAGCCCTGAGATTAGGTCATGATTATATAGGCGCTGAACATCTTTTGCTAGGTCTTATTCGCGAAGGCGATGGTATGGCCATCAAAATATTGAAATCACTCGGTGTGGACACAGGCAAACTACGTCGTTCTATTGAAGACGCAGTTCGTGGTACATCAAGTGTGACGGTTAACCTGGGAAATATCCCATTAACCAAACAGGCCGAAAAAGTTTTAAAAATCACCTATCTGGAAGCTAAAATATTCAAAAGCGACCTGATTGGTACAGAGCATTTATTGCTTTCTATTCTAAGGGACGATGATAATATCGCTTCACAGATTTTACTACAGTACAGTATCAATTACGAAATTTTTAAGCAGGAGGTAGAAGTGAATAAAAATGGTTTTAGAGATGAAACTCAAGGAAGCGCTTCAACTGGTGGTGATGATGATTACCGTGAGGAGGAAAGCTTTAGCAGCCCTAAGAAAGTATCTGATATTAAATCTAAAACTCCGGTTCTGGATAATTTTGGAAGAGACTTAACCAAAGCTGCCGAAGAAGGTCGTTTAGACCCCATCGTTGGACGTGAAAAAGAAATCGAACGTGTTTCGCAGATTCTTTCCCGTCGTAAAAAAAATAACCCAATCCTTATTGGAGAACCGGGTGTTGGTAAGTCGGCCATTGCTGAAGGTCTGGCCCTTCGTATTGTACAGCGTAAAGTTTCGCGCGTTTTGTTCAACAAACGTGTAGTTACTTTAGACCTGGCATCTTTGGTTGCCGGTACTAAATACAGGGGGCAGTTTGAAGAACGCATGAAAGCAGTAATGAACGAACTGGAAAAATCAACTGATGTAATTTTATTCATTGATGAGATCCATACTATCGTTGGTGCTGGTGGAGCTTCTGGCTCACTTGATGCCTCTAATATGTTCAAACCAGCTTTGGCAAGGGGAGAAATACAATGTATTGGTGCTACAACTTTAGATGAGTACCGTCAGTATATTGAAAAAGACGGGGCGCTTGACCGTCGTTTCCAAAAGGTAATGATTGAACCTGCTTCGCCGGATGAAACCATTGAGATCCTGAACAGGATTAAAGAGAAGTATGAAGAACACCATGGTGTAACTTATACCAACGAAGCAATCAATGCATGTGTATCGCTTACATCAAGGTACATTACTGACAGGTTCCTTCCTGATAAAGCAATTGATGCTTTGGATGAAGCCGGATCCAGGGTACATTTAACTAATATTCACGTTCCTGAAAACATTATCGAAATCGAAACTAAGATTGAAAATATCAAAGTGGAGAAAAATAAGGTAGTTAAGAGCCAAAAATATGAGGAAGCAGCTAAACTAAGGGATACAGAGAAAAACCTTTTAGAAGAACTGGAAAAAGCAAAGTCTGCCTGGGAAGCTGAAACAAAAACAAAACGTTATACAGTAACTGAAGATAATGTTGCAGAGGTTGTTTCTATGATGACCGGAATACCTTTACAGCGTGTTGGCCAGACAGACAGTGTGAAACTGCTAAACATGGGCGAAACTGTAGCTGCTAAAATTATCGGACAGGATGATGCTATTAAAAAACTGACTAAAGCTATTCAGCGTACAAGAGCAGGATTAAAAGATCCGAAAAAACCAATCGGTTCTTTCATCTTCCTTGGTCCAACTGGTGTAGGTAAAACTGAGCTTGCCAAAGAACTAGCAAGGTTTATGTTTGACAGTGATGATTCACTGATCCAGATTGACATGAGTGAGTACATGGAGAAATTTGCTGTTTCACGTTTAGTGGGAGCGCCTCCGGGATACGTAGGTTATGAAGAAGGCGGTCAGTTAACTGAAAAAGTACGCCGTAAGCCTTATGCTGTAATCTTACTGGATGAGATTGAGAAAGCGCATCCGGATGTATTCAATATTTTATTACAGGTATTAGACGAAGGGCAACTGACAGATAGTTTAGGCCGTAAAGTAGATTTCAGGAACACAATTATTATCATGACCTCTAATATTGGTGCACGTCAGCTGAAAGATTTTGGACAGGGTGTAGGTTTCTCTACTACTGCTAAAACCAACCAGGTTGATACACATTCAAGAGGGGTGATAGAAAATGCACTGAAACGTGCTTTCGCACCAGAATTCCTGAACCGTGTGGATGATGTAATTGTCTTCAATACTTTAGGTAAAGATGAGATCTTCAAAATCATTGATATCGAGTTAAAATCATTATTTGGCCGTGTTCATTCGTTGGGTTATGAAGTTAAATTGACTGAAGTAGCAAAAGAATTTATTGCCGACAAAGGTTTCGATAGTAATTTTGGTGCCCGTCCGTTAAAACGTGCGATCCAGAAGTACCTGGAAGATCCGATTGCTGAGGAAATCCTTAAGGGTGAGATCAACGACGGGGATACTTTGGAGATCGACTACAATAAAGAAACTGATCTGATTGTAGTAGAAAACAAGAGTCCTGGTAAAAAGAAAAAAGAAGTTTAGAAGATTCTTCTATTACCGTTATCATATTCAAGGCTGTCTTTGCAAAAAGGCAGCCTTTTTTGTATAACGTATCTTCAGAAAAAGATCATGTGGGAAAGTAGTGAAATTGCCACACTTGCAGACGCAGTACTAAAACAGGCTTAACTGCACTTTCGGGGCAGAGAAGATACTGGAATCTAAAGTTGTCGTTTTGATATTCAATTTATTAATCCTGCAGTGGAGTTTAAAAGTGTCACTGATTATCTTTGCTATATTTCCTTCTCCGCTCATGCGCTGTCCGAAACGGCTGTCATTTACATTTCCTCCATGACAGGATTGGATCATATGCCATACCTTATCAAACCTGTCCGGAAAGTTAGTGCGCAGCCAGTCCTCGAATATCTTGCCTATTGCGCCGTTCAGTCTTACAATTGTATAACCAGCCTTTTCGGCCCCGCAACCTGCAATAGTTTTCAAAATCGAAGGTATTTCATGGTCGCTCAAACCAGGAATCAAAGGTGCAACCATTACTCCGGTGGGTATACCTGCTTTGGATAATTCTTCCACTACTTTGAGCCGCTGTTTTACTGTTGTAGTTCTTGGTTCCATCTTAGACCTCAACTTTTCATCCAGCGAATTGATGGACAAGTATACCATACAAAGGTTGAGTTTTGCCATCTCCTGTAAAATATCCATGTCGCGTAAAACCAGCGAATTTTTGGTAATCATACCGATAGGCTGTTTATAAGCCAATGCAATTTCCAATAATTGACGGGTAATTTTATGTTCTCTTTCTGCAGGCTGATAACAATCAGTATTTCCCGAGAGGGAGATGGTAGCGGCGTCCCATCCTTTTCGTTCCAAAAACTTTTTGAAGAGATCCGGGGCATCTTTCTTTACGATGATCTTTCTTTCGAAGTCCAGCCCCGCGCTAAAACCCCAGTATTCGTGCGTATTTCTTGCGTAACAATAAGTGCAACCATGTTCACATCCCTGGTAGGGATTAAGCGAATACGCCATACCAACATCGGGGCTACTTACTTTGTTGACTATAGATTTGGCCTCACTATAGATAAATGTTGTTTTTTGCTGATCGGCCTCCCAACTATCGATCCCTTCCACATGTTCTTTAACATAGGAATTTTCTAAAAAGCGGTTGTGCGGATTGATCTGTGCACCCCGGCCTTTCAGGTAATTGTCTGCCTTTTGATCATCCAATATCATTAGCTAAAATTACTAATAATATTAGTAATAATATAATGTTATTTTATCTTTTACTGGTTGGGATATAATCCAGGGGAACCATATCTCCAATTTTTTCATACGCCCAAAATCCTTCGTACAATACTGCTCTCGAATCATGCATCCCTCCGTTTGCATAAAAACTAAACGGTCCTTCTAACTGATGTACTACAGAGATTTGATAGTTGGGTATTGTAAGTGGTCTCATCACATATTGTCCGGTATTTGAATAAGCATTACTCTCCTCTTCCTTAGTATACATCACATAGAGTTCGTCTTTATAATGGACAGTTTTCATATTAGGATAGATACTTTTAACCAGTGTATCTATTACCACACCAGACATATCTAGCGTAACATATTCTTTTGGCAGTTCTTCCAGTTTCCTGTAATAACTTAATGAATCAGCTTCGGCATAACCTACTTTCATCGCGGATGTTTTCTTCATTTTTTTCATCAGCCGTGATTTCATAGCAGCAAGATAAGCATCCGAAGGCCTGTTGGGATTGGGGATTTTTATTCGTTTATAAACGATAAAGCCTTCCTGTTGTACAGTATTGCGGTAAAGGGATTGAAAGAAATGTTGCGGTGACCCGGCATAGGCTATTTCGCGGTTTTTCTGCCAGGTTCTTTTTCTGCTTCCAGAACCCTTAAGGTCTTCAAATACCGGAAGACCGGCAAAATAAACTATTCTGGTATTGTAATTATATTCGAAAAGATTTAGCATGTACTTTAAACGGTAGCCCAATGCTTTATTTTCTACGATCAGGAACTCATTACTAGTTACGCTTAATACATTATGGTCCCCGTCGTATTTGATATATAATACCTGCGGGTTTAATATTTTACATTTTTCTGAGTTAGGTGTTTTACCGATAAAAAAATCCTTAAAAATCTGCAAGTTCCGTTCCCTGTTTGGATCTGCAGTGATCACCACCTCCTGAAGCTGTACGGTGTTTTCGGCAAGGATGATAGAAATATCAACAGAACGGTCTGAGATAATTACACTTTTGCTGTAAGGCAGAAAGCCCATCATCTGCACAACTACCTCGTACGAACCCGGTTTCAGTTTGTTCAGGCTAAACTTTCCATCATTGTTGGTTACCGTAGCAATGGTATAACCACTCAGATAGATCCCGGCACCGGGCAGTGTTTCTCCTTTTTTATCTGTTACCTTTCCGCTTATCGAAAACAGGTTTTGACCAAAGGAAGTCAGGCAAACTAGTAAAAGCAATACTGTTCCAACAAGATACTTAATCATGGAGCTAATTTAGCTGATCTGCAGGTCATTTTATAACAAAAAGATGCCTTTCGGCCCTTGCTTAATGTTAAATTATTTTGTGGCGCTCAGCAGGTCTTCTGCATTTTTCAATGCCGACTCTCCCGGGTTTTTGCCGCTCAGCATTTCGGCAATTGCTGAAATACGTTCGTTATTGCTGAGCCTCCGGATACCTGTTGTGGTACGTGCGGATTCTTCTTTTTTGTATACAAAGTAATGTGCTTCTCCTTTTGCTGCAATTTGCGGCAGGTGAGTGATGCAAATTACCTGCATGTTTTGTTCAAGCTCTCCAATAACATCGCCTACGCGAAGGGCTGTTTCTCCGGAAATACCTGTATCTATCTCATCAAATATGAGGGTTGGCAGTGAGGTATGTTTAGAGATAATAGATTTTATGGCAAGCATCAGCCTGGACAGTTCTCCGCCGGAGGCAACTTTACCTACAGGCGCGGGTGCTTGTCCGGCATTAGCAGAAAACAATAAGGAGATCATATCTTTCCCGTCCTTATTCAGATTTTCTACTACTGTCTGTTCTATTTTTATTTTAGCATTGGGCATGCCAACACGTACCAAAATTTCTCCCACTTGCTTTTGCGCTAAAACTATTGCTTTGCTGCGGTTTTTAGACAGGGTATCTGCTATTTTCTCCAGTTCGTTTTTAAGGGTATTAATTTCCCTCAGCAAACGTTCTATTTCTTCATCACTATTTAGCAGCGTACTCAAACTATCAGAAAGCTCATTTTGAATGGCAATCAGTTCATCAACACTGTTTACCCGGTGTTTTTGCTGTAAGGTATAAATCACATCAAGCCTTACATTTATTTCTTCGATCCGGGCAGGATTAAAAACAATATTTTCTTCGAGATCGGCCGCTTCACTGGCTACATCCTTAACTTCAATTAGTACCGAACGTAATCTCTGGTTGAGGGCTACATAAGCAGGGTTAAATTTTTCAATTCCCTGGATTTGGCTAATCACTTCTTTTAGTATCGGCATTACAGCGGTTTCTTCTCCATCCAACAAGCTATAGCCGTTTAATAAACCTCTTTTTATGCTTTCAGCATGATTTAAAGCTTCCAGTTCAATCTCCAATTCGGCCTGCTCATCAGCTTTGAGGTTTGATGTTTCCAATTCATTAAAAAGAAACTGTTCATAATCCTGTTTGCTTCGAGCCTCATCGGCAGAGGTCTGCAGATTGATGAGGTGCTGCAGGTTTTTTTTATAGGCTTTGAATTTCTCTCTGTATTTACCTAGCAAAGGACTGTGATCGGATAAAGTATCAACCACAGACAGTTGAAACCCTGGGTCGCTCACTTCCTGTGTGGCATGCTGCGAATGGATATCAATTAGTCTTTCTCCTACCTGTTTCATTACGGTAAGTGTAACGGGGGTATCATTGATGAATGCTCGCGACTTACCATCAATTGAAATCTCTCTCCTTAAAATGCTTTCATCATGGAAATCCAGATCGAAATCCTCGAAATAAGATTGCAGTACGGTTCCCGAAAGGTTAAACTGCCCTTCAATCACACACTTCTTTTCCTGGTTAAAGAAGTATTTGGTTTCTGCCCGCTGACCTAAAATAAGGGATAGCGCACCCAGCATGATGGATTTTCCTGCACCTGTTTCGCCGGTAATGATATTCAGGCCTTTGTCCAGTTCCAGATCAACACTATCGATCAGCGCGTAATTACGTATAGAAAGTTTTTGTAGCATATTTGTTTGCTAAATTATGAAAACTTAGCCAATGCAAGTTTATTCTTTTTTACAAAAAATGGCAGAAGTTGTTCTTTAGGTCTCAGGTGAATGATTAATGCAATAGGAAAACAAACTGACTTGTCTATCCTTTTAAAAATCTGCACAATAAAACTAAGATTTAGTTCTATGCAGCTTTGACTAAAGAGCGGAGGGGAGACAATTAGTTTTTCTTTAAGGCTTCGTATTTATTGATATTTGCAGGATCAATATCGTCCAGTAAATTGTAGGCTTTTAATTTATCCTGACTGGTACCTAACGCCAGTATACTAACCATTTCTTCAGCTTTGCTGGCAAAGTAGACATTGGGAAATATAGAACCCAGCTTTTGCTTGTCCATTTGTTTAAGATCGGGCAGGAACCCGAGTAAAATCTTACTTCCGTTTACCGGCGTTTGCTGCATCTGATCGAGCGTATTTGCGTGATAATTATAAATGAACACCCGCAACTCTTCAAAGCTTTTATTAAGTACATTTTCATTCAGCCAATATCTGTTACGGAGACCATCGTACGCTTTCCATCCGCTATTTCCTGATTGTTGTGCAATGTTAAGGATGTTTTGTGCTTTTAGAAAGTAGGGAGTACCACCAAGTTTACTAAAGCTGTCTTTATCAAACCCGATAACTGTATAGGCATAATAAGACAAAAGTGAACTAAGATTGGTAAGGTAATTCTGGTCTGAGAAATCTATTGGCTGACCTTCATTATAATTGAAGTCAAAGTCCTTATCACTTAAATTGAGTAATGTACTGTTATAAGCAGTTCCATATATGGGTCTGCTGGATTGTATTTGTGCTTCTGCTTTATATGCTGAGTTACCATCCCATGCGGTAATTTTGATAACCAGGCTGCATTCAATCCGTTCCTGAGGCAGGTAACTTTCGTTGCTCCACTTGTTATTATTGAGGTAGTTCCGAACGGTAGACTGGATGAGCTCTATATTTTTTTTATTGATATTGGGTACTTGCGGCGCAGTAACCTGAACTCTTGTATTAAGTTCCTGTGCAATGCTGCCCGTAGCGATTAGCAAAAAAATGGAAACTAAGAGAATGGTCTGTTTCATCAGCAAGTTGTCAATCCTGGTATAATTTTAATATCTCTGTGCAGATATCTTTGGCTACCTCAATCTTGGATTTGATCGGGTATTCCCTTTTTTCCTGTGCACGATTAAAGATAGTAATTTTGTTGGTATCTTTTTGAAAGCCTGCACCTTCATCTTGAAGAGAATTCAAAATGATCAGATCGAGATTTTTCCTGCTCAGTTTAGATTTTGCATTTTCCTCTTCATTATCGGTTTCCAGTGCAAAACCAACCAGAATCTGTTCCGGCTTTTTTCTTTGCCCAAGTGTCACCAGGATATCAGTAGTTTTCTTTAGTTCGATGGTAAAGCTTTCTTCCTTCTTTTTTATCTTTTTTGCAGCTACCTGAACAGGAGTATAATCGGCCACGGCTGCACTCATCACAGTGATAATGGAGGCAGAGAAGTTATTCTCACAGGCTTGCAGCATATCAGCTGCTGTTGTAACGTTGATGCGGGAGACTGATTGTTTGCTTATTTCTGTTGTAGGACCGCTGATTAATGTTACTTCAGCACCCAAAACCGCTAGTTGGTCTGCTATGGCAAAACCCATTTTACCAGAGGAGTGGTTGCCGATAAAGCGTACTGGGTCTATCGGTTCGTAAGTAGGTCCGGCCGTTACCATCACCTTTATGCCCGCTAGTGGCAATCCTTGTTTTATAGTTGCTAAAAGATAAGCGACAATTTCCTCGGGTTCTGCCATTCTTCCTTCGCCATGTAAACCACTGGCCAGTTCACCGCTGTTTGGGGAAATCATGATGTTACCAAATGCAGCAAGCTGTTTGATGTTGCTTCTTGTACTTTCGTGTTTCCACATATCAAGGTCCATAGCAGGTGCAAAGAATACCGGACATTTTGCTGAAAGGTATACTGCGCTAAGCAGGTTATCACAAAGTCCGTTGGCCATTTTGCCGATCGTATTTGCACTTGCAGGAGCTATAATTATGTAATCGGCCCACAGACCTAATTCTACATGGTTACTCCATACGCCGGTTTCTTCTTCGAAGTATTTGGTGTATACAGGATTTTTTGATAAAGTAGCGAGGGTGAGCGGTGTGATAAAATTTGCCGCGTCTGAGGTGAGAACAACCCTGACGTTTGCACCAGCTTTAATCAGGAGCCTGACTATTAATGCTGACTTATATGCTGCTATACTGCCGCAAACGCCAAGGAGGATATTTTTATTTCTAAGCATGGTCTATTAATGCAAATGGTTATGCAATTTAATGCCTATGCAAAGACTATTGAGGATCTTTTGCTGGATTTCTGTGGTAAACTTTATCGTTTAAAAACTCATCAATTGCAATAAGAGATGGTTTCGGCATGCGCTCGTAGTGCTTGCTGATTTCAATCTGCTCCCTGTTTTCGAAGATCTCTTCCAGGTTGTCGTTAGAAGATGCAAACTCAGCTAATTTGCCGTGAAGTTCTTCTTTCATGTTATTAGAAATCTGATTAGCCCTTTTAGAAATAATCACTAAAGACTCATAGATGTTTTCTGTCTTTTGATCTAGATCATTAACATTTCTTGTTACCGTAGTATTTGGTATTGCGGGTTTATTCGTATTCATTATTGTGTGGGGGTTTTAATCGTCTTATTGTTTGAACTGTCTGTTTGCGGAGCATCTTTTTCCATCAATGCTTTGTATTTTGCCTGAAGTTTTTCGTCTTCTGCTATTAATCGTTTAGCGGCTTCAATACGTGTTTCACTGTCAGCTTTTAAAGCCTTTGCTTCTGCAAGATACTTACTTTCAGGGTGATTTTCAATAAATTCGTTAGCATAAGTAATTGCTTCTCCAAATCTTTCTTCCTGGCGGAAGGCATAACTGTTTCTTGCGAACTCAAATTGTGATTTGATAATCAGCAAATCCATCTCGTCAGCATACTTGATATCCGGGAAATCGATCTGTGCATTTTTTAACGCGATTACTGCTGCTTTGTAATTGAAAATGTCATAACCACCAAGGTCATAGTATAACTTTGCATTGGTGAATACTTTCGATTCTAATTTACCACGAAGGTCTGTAATGTACTGACTTGCCTGGGTTACACGTTCGCTTTTAGGGTATAAATTGATAAATAGCTGTAGTGCATCAATTGCTTTGTAGGTATTTTCCTGATCCAGTGTAAACTCTGGTGAATCGAGGTAATAACAATATGCACCCATATATCTACATTCTTCAGCGTTTTTACTGGTAGGATAGGTATCCGCAAAGTATTTAAACTGATAGCGTGCGGTAGTATAATCCTTTAGTCTGTATAAAGTATATGCGTAGTAATAATTTAAATCTTCTGCTTGTTCTCTCCCACGGTATTTTTGAGAAAGGTCTTCAAATAAGATTAATGCTTTTGAATAATCTTTCTTGTTGTATAGTCTAATAGCCTCCTGGTACTTTTTGGCCACGTCATTGCTCAGTCTGATTTTCTCAAATCGACTTTTGCAACCTGCAATGGTCAAAGCAATTACAGTGAAAGATAGTATGAAAACGTGTTTAATTTTAAACATTCTGCAAAGATAAGTTAATAATACGATAACGTCAATTAAAAATAATTGTCCGCTAAGCTATATAAAGGCTTTATATAAGTCAAGATGTTAACATATTTTAACAAATGAAGGATACAGATCGCGCTTTGGTATTAAGAAATAGAGGTAATAGCTATGCTCCAGGCTGATAATAAGGCATGAATTTAATAATTCGTATATGCATATGTGGTGTAAACTTTTATTTAATGTAAGAGAACATTCGGTCATCGTTTAAACAGAAAAGTAATCACTCATTATTTGTATTTGGCTTGGTCTGAAAGGGTAGAGATGATCTTGATTAATAGCGATAGAAAAAAGCAGTTTGTATAGTATATATAGTATGCATAGCTATTCAGGAATTCTGGGGCTATGTTCTAATCAATTTTTTTGTTTACATCATTACCTAGAGGTTCAGGAGATGAATGATGAAGTTTAGAACGGTGTCCATTCCTGATTTTACTTGACAAAGTTTAGGTTAACACTTAAATTTAAATAAGTATGGAAAAGCCAAGAAAAGGATCAAAAGGTGGTCGGTTAACCATCTATGATGACAGTTTTAAAATCGCTGTAGTGCGAGACTATGAAATGGGTAATTTGAGTTGCAGTCAGGTCGCTACCAAACATGGTATTGCGGTGAACACCATGTATCACTTTATGCACTGGTACAAAAAGCACCAGCCCACAGGCGCAGAAGAACCACGAAGTTCTTCTGCTTCCGTATGCCCGGATAATCAAATGGCTAAGGAATTAGCTGCTGCACAACTAAAAATAACGGCTTTAGAGCTGTTGCTGAGCAATGCTGAGCGGGAAATGGGGGTGGATATCCTAAAAAAGCCTGGTACCAAACGGTCTGTCAGATGAAAGAGATATATAGCCATTGATCTTTAAAAGCTATTTGCGGACTGTTTGGTAAAAGCCATCAGGGATGGTATGATCTGAAACAGCATCAGTCAAAAAAGGAACTTCAACATGGGTTGATACTGGAAAAGGTGCGTGCGATCAGGAAAAATTTACCAGAATTAGGCACGATAAAATTACGTGCTATGCTGAAAAAACACTTTGTAGGTCATCATTTAAGTATCGGACGTGATGCTTTCTTCCAATTACTACGAGAAAACGGATTGTTGATCAAAAGAAGACGCAGTTATGCGGTTACCACTAATTCCAATCATCTTTATAAGAAGTTTCCTGATCTGGTGAACCAGGGTGAGGCTTTGATGTGAGAGGAGATTTGGGTAAGTGACCTTACCTATATCAGGATGAAGTCTGGATTTCTGTAACTTTCACTGGTGAGCGATGCCTATTCAAGAAAAATAGTAGGATACAACCTAAGTGCTGACTTAAAAGCAGACGGGTGTATCAAAGCTTTACAAATGGCCCTCAATAGCAGGATCTACCCGCAAAGACTTTTGATACATCACTCAGACCGAGGTATACAGTACTATTGCAATGCGTATGTGGACCTGCTGCAGCAATATCGGCTCCATATTAGTATGACCCAAAGTGGCAGCCCGTACGACAATGCGATTGCAGAGCGAATCAATGGGATACTAAAGAGCGAATTTGGCCTGCGGTCCACTTTCGAATCCTATGCCACTGCAAAGCAACATGTAGAACAGTCAATTGAAAAATACAATTATCTAAGGCCACATCTCAGCTGTGATCTAAAAACTCCACAGCAAAGGCATGCTGAACCTTGTGTCAAGCCAATTCAGGAAAATTTACCGAAACGTCAAGTGATTTTAGGAAAATCAACTGATGATGTAAGCGAAAACAGGAATAACAATCAATTAATAGGCCTAACGTGTCAAGTAATATCCGGATAAGACACCGTCTAAGACAGTATAAGGTAGGAAGGACATTGAAGTGCAGATTGGGTAGGGGCTGCTTAGGGGTTTTGTAGGGGTTGGTTAGGGGTTGGCATACCTCCGCCCTAACCAACCCCAATACAATGGCTACTTAAATGCTGCATAACTTTGGGTTATTCCGAATTCCAACT
>Ga0247814_10001349_pt1 | contig 14569 bp, 14 predicted proteins | sample UWRJL179409R1_FD_179947 | JGI IMG/M metagenome (GOLD analysis project Ga0247814, IMG submission 179947) | Plant litter microbial communities from Arlington Agricultural Research Station in Wisconsin, United States - UWRJ-L179-409R-1 | ecosystem: Environmental > Terrestrial > Plant litter >...
GATACGGAGGATCTAGAAGCTAACAATACTGCAGACCTGGTGAGCGCTTCGGGATCCAGGGCCGTATTGTATAAAGGGGATATCAGGAGCGAAGATAATTGCAAACACATCGTAGCTAAGGCCGTAGAAGAGTTTGGACAGATTGATATCCTGGTTAATAATGCGGCATTTCAAATGGGCCGTGGTAGTTTGCAGGAAGTTCCTTCAGACGAATGGCTGCGCACGTTTGATACCAATGTTGCAGCGATGTTCTACCTGTGCAAGGCTGCAGAGCCCTATATGAAACCAGGAAGCTGTATTATAAATACCACCTCTGTTAATGCCTATGCACCCAATCAAAACCTGCTAGCCTATGCGGCTACCAAGGGTGCTATTCATAATTTTACAGCAAACCTCAGCCAGCTTTTGCTGGGTAACCGAAAGGGGATCAGGGTAAATGCAGTGGCCCCCGGTCCAATCTGGACACCATTAATTCCCTCTACAATGGAACATCCTGAAAACTTCGGTGAAGATACGCCTATGGGCAGATCAGGACAGCCAGCGGAAGTTGCACCTGCTTATGTTTTTCTGGCCTCTGATGATGCAAGTTATATTTCTGGTGCCACAATCCCTGTTACAGGAGGTCGTCTCACCATTTAGTGACACTATAATTACGTGTCTGAGCGATTTAAACAAACTATTTTATCGGTAATTGGGTAAGTTTACGAAAGTTATTTAATGGTATAATACATTATGATGGAAAACACAGAAACGAAGATACTTTTTTTTGATATTGGTGGGGTATTGCTAACCAATGGCTGGGGCCACGACTCCCGCAAATTAGCGGCAGAAAAGTTTGGTCTTGATTATGAAGAACTGAATACCCTGCATAATTATGTCTTTAATATTTTTGAAATTGGAAATATGACATTGGATGAATACCTGGATACAGTGGTATTTAACCATCCACGAGATTTTCCAAGAGAAGATTTTAAAGAGTTTGTTTACTCCCGCTCTAAAGAACTACCCGGGCTGCTGGAATGGATGAAGGAATGGAAAAAGGATTGTGGATTCCGCATTATCTCTATAAATAATGAAGGTAAGGAACTCAATACTTACAGGATAAAAAAATTCAAACTGCACCAATGCTTTGATGCATTTGTTTCGTCATGTGATGTGAAAATGCGCAAGCCAGATCCAAATATATTTCATTTGGCTTTAGGTGTGGCCCAGGCAAGACCGGAACAATGTTATTACTTTGACGACCGTATTTTCCAGGTAGAGACGGCAAAGAAATTAGGAATTACTGCTTTTCACCATACCAATTTCGAAGATACCAAAGCAATCCTGGAAAGCATTAAAGAAGGAACATTAAAACCTACTACATAGTCTTGTTTCATCAGCACAGCAACAGGCATTTATAAAATGGAGATCAATTCATTTGGCTGCTGAACCGGGCAATGATTTTCCTGCTATTGTTTACATTGAGGTACCTGTATCAGGTGCCTCAATTATTTCCGGCCAGCTGCTCTCTGACCAGCTATCAAATGGTTTATTTAAAAACCCAATAACCCAGGGCTAGCCAGATGAGACCCTTTACCAGGAAGAAGAGGAATCCCCAAATACCGATCCTTTTGACCCATTTGATGAAAATGTCCTTTTTATTATCCGATTTGTCCGTATTCATGATAAAGTAAAAATAGACATTCTTATTTAAAACCATAATAAATAGAAAAAAAATCCTTCTGGAACCTGATACAACGATTTAGGTGTTTTTGACTGTTTGTAGACAAACTTTGTGGCACGGCCGTTGTTATTACAGTGAAAAAACTACCATCACCATGAAAGATCAGATCAAAAATCAAAGTACGACCGACAAGTTCCAGCAAGAAGCCTTATTTATTGGTGATCAGTTGCAGAATCAGGACAATGTTTCTCCATTATCATTCAAAAACAATGATGATAACAAGAGAACTTTGCCAGCGGGTATGCAAAAGAAGATTAATCCCAGGCTTTTTATTCTGTAATTCTGGCGAAGGTATATAAATACGTTCTTTCTATTAAAGGAAAGAAAAGAAGGAGTTTCGAAAGATGCTCCTTTTTTTGTACCGCCTTTTTGGCTTAAGTACCGCTGATAGCTATCCGTATGTACAGGAGGTTTTGACTTAAGCTATTGCCTCCCGGATAAAAGTTGCCAGCAGTTGTTTAAAGGAATGTTTCTAAATAGAAATGAGATGCAGGGCTTTCAAATCATTGTTCTAATTTTGCCGGAAACAAACAATAAATGTCGAAAACAAAACTTACAATCAACAATAACGGGTCGGTCAAAATAGAGGGAGATTTTGAAATCGTAGATAGAAATGGTAATGAATACGGACTGCAGGGTAGAACAGTATTAAGTATTTGCCGTTGCGGACTTTCGAAAAATAAGCCATTTTGTGATGGTGCGCATAACGGTCATTTTGAGCACGATGCTATCGCATTTGACCTGCCTCCAAAAAAAGTATAGTTAATATTGGAGTATAAAAAAAGCCAGGCCCTTCAACAGGACCTGGCTTTTTTATACTGAGAGCAGGCTTACAATTCCCTGATCCAGATATTGCGGAAGCTTACCGGTTCACTTTTATCTCCATGGGCCTGCAGTTTGATAGGCGCCGGGCCATGTGCTTTACTGTACGAAGGTGCCCCTACATATTGTGTAGGCCCCTTTAATTCGAAATTGTTTTGTACCACTACACCGTTGTAAATTACCGTTACTTTTGCAGGGGTGTTCACCGTACTATCAGCCTTAAAAGTAGGCGCTGTCCAGATCACATCGTAAGTTTGCCATTCTCCCGGTTTCCGCGAAGGGTTAACCAGTGGCGTTGTTTGTTTGTAGATACTACCCGCCATACCATTGGTATAGGTTTTATTCTCGTAAGAATCCAGTACCTGGAGCTCATAGCCAAGATCGCCCTTGCCTATAGAAGCCAGGAAAAGTCCGCTGTTACCACGCAATTGTCCTTCGCCACTAATATTCTTTGGCACTTGCCATTCAATATGCAGCTGGTAGTTTCCAAATGCCTGTTTGGTTTCTATGTTTCCTGCTTTTTTATCTACGGTTAATACGCCTTTGCTTACTGTCCAGGCTGCAGGTTGTGAACGGTCGTCTGTTTTAACCCATTGGTCCAGATTTTTACCATCAAATAAAATAACTGCATCAGATGGTGCATCTGCATAGGTTTTGCCCGCTGTTACCGTTTTAGGGACCGGCGTATAAAACTCGGTATCCTCATGTTTTGCTTGTGCATTAGCTAATTCCATACTCGCTAAAAGTAATGAGGTTATAATTGCTTTGTTCAGGATCATATTTATCGGTTTAAATTATATTTGGTGATCTTCAGTGCTTTACGTATTTATCAAATACTATTAGTCTTTTGTAAGTATGAATATAAACGTAAAATACCGGATTATCATCCATTTTAGTCAATTTGTTACGCTAAGAATGATAGTGCTGCTAAAGATCTGCCGGTTTACAATTTTATCAGTTCGTTACGAATAGCAAAAAGTACCAGCCCTGTACGCGATTTTATTTCCAGTTTTTGAAACAGGGCTTCCCGATAATTATCAATGGTATGGTGGCTCAAATTCATTTTATCTGCAATCTCTTTATAAGTGAATTCCGAACAACAGTGCTGCAGAAATTTCAGTTCATTAACAGATAGCTGGTCGATATCATTCTTTAACGGCTTTTTATCCTGCAGTGAACGGATCAGTTTGCCAGATACCAGGTTATTCATAAAATACCCCTGGCTGGCGATAGTTTTGATAGCCATGATCAGGTCTGTTGCCCTTGATTCTTTTAGCAGGTAACCGCCTGCGCCACTTTTAAGCATTTCTATAATGGGCTTATCATCATCATACATACTCAGTGCCAGCACCCTTACGCTGGGATGGTTTTTTGTGATCCACTGTGTAGCTGCATATCCATCCATATGCGGCATATTGATATCCATCAGAATTACTTCCGGCGTTTTGCTTTTAGCAAGCATGGTTTGCATCTCGAGCCCGTTGCAGGCATCAAACAATACCTCAATCTCGCCAGATTCTGATAAGAGGCTAACTATTCCCTTTCGGAACAGTGTATGGTCGTCCACTATTGCAATAGCTGTTTTTTTGTCTTCCATAATTTATAAATAAGGGATAGAAACTACAATTTCGGTACCGGCACCAGGGTTGGAAGTAATCGCTAATGTACCTTCCATCATCTGTGCCCTTTTACCAATATTAAATAGCCCCATTCCAGCTCCATTTTTCATTTTATCTTCCGGTATAAAACCCTTTCCATTGTCTTTCACATTCAGCGATAACAGCCCGGGTACCTGGTCCAGTATAATCGTAATTACCGTTGCCTGTGCATGTTTGATAATATTACTTAGTATCTCCTGGAACAGCCTGAACAAAATTAGTTCTTTATCTGCATATTCTTTATTGGAATAAGTGGTATTGTCCTGAAATTGTATTTTAAACGCTGCATCCTTTTCCAGCCACTCCAGCTCAAAAGAGATGGCCTGTCCCAGGCTTTTCTTCATCCGCTCCTGGCTGCTTACCTTTTTGGAAAGCCGCCGCAGTTCTCTTATTGCGCTGATGGTTAGCTCTCCGGCAGTTTGTATTTTTTCCTGATGGGGATTTTCGGCCGCAATGGAGCTTAGCGTGATACTGGTAAGGCTTAAAAGCGGACCAATGTTATCATGCAGATCGCCTGCAATGTTTTGCATCAGCCGTTCCTGCACTTCAACCTGGCTTTTAAGCAGTTCCAGTTCAAACACTTTTTTCAGTTCTTCTTTTTCTTTTTCGGGTGTTGGTCTCTTTTTATTCCATACCGAAATATACGCAATGATAAAAGCAGTCGCAAGAAGAAAAATCAAAGTTGTGATAAAGATCATTTGAACCAATTCCTTTAACAATAGGTGCATATTTTTTTAACTAAACATACCAATTGTACAGATCAGCTAATACCGCTATATGACTTAAGATTAAAGTGCTATACCAGTATTCGTAAAAGCTGTTTTGGCCCTTGTCTCTAATGAATGCTCTTATTTAAGGCTGAAATCGTAATTATTCTTGCTAATTTGCGCAGCTAATTCAATTATCCCTATTGGGGTGCATAAAATGATAAACGAAAATAAACTTCAACTGAGAACCGTCAGTGTTACGCGCTATGTTACGCCTTTACGTGAAGGTGGTTCTATGCCGGCTATAGCAGAGGCTGATGATGATTTTCTGTATGTACTTAAGTTCCGCGGCGCAGGCCAGGGGCTGAGGGCGTTGATCGCAGAAATTATTGGCGGAGAGATCGCCCGTGCACTGGGATTTAAAGTACCGGAAATTGTATTTGCTGAGCTCGACGAAGCATTTGGCCGTACTGAGCCCGATGAAGAAATTCAGGATTTGCTGAAAGCGAGCGTGGGGCTTAACCTGGCACTGCATTATTTATCGCAGGCCATTACTTTTGATCCTACAGTAACCGTAGTAGATGCTAAACTTGCCTCACAAATCGTGTGGCTGGATTGCCTGCTGATGAATATGGACCGTACACCTAGAAATACAAACATGCTGATCTGGCACCAGGAATTATGGCTGATAGACCATGGTGCTTCGCTGTATTTCCATCATTCATGGAACAACTGGCAGGAGCAGGCAATGCGGCCCTTTGTTTTGATTAAAGACCACGTGCTGTTGCCATGGGCTACGGAACTGGAAGCTGTTGATGCAGCATTCAGCAAAATCCTTACGCCGGAACTGATTGGCGATATTGTAAGTTTGGTACCGGATGAGTGGCTTGGTAGCGAATCTGTATTTGATTCGCGCGAGCAGCACCGTGCTGCCTATGCAGAATTCCTGAATACCAGGATCGCCCATTCTTCTATATTTTTAAATGAAGCTCAAAATGCCAGACAGACAGCTATTTGAGTACGCAGTAATCCGCGTTGTACCCAGGGTAGAACGCGAAGAATTCATGAATGTAGGGGTAATACTCTACTGCGCAAAGCAGAAATTTCTGAAAGCAGTTTTTATGCTGGATGAAGACAGGATGAAAGCATTTGCAAAAGATATTGATATTAATACGGTTAAAGAAAACCTGCAGGCATTTACCCGGTTATGTGCGGGGGGGAAGGATGGCGGACCGATAGGGGAGCTAGACCTGGCATCGCGTTTCCGCTGGTTAACCGCGATGCGGAGTACCGTACTGCAAACTTCGAGGGTGCATCCTGGTTTCTGTATTGATGCAGCGGAGAAGCTAAATACGATAGTGGCAGAACAGGTGTTATAGAGTTTGTTGAAAATCAGCATTTTTATATAAAATAAAGGAGTCCGTAACAAGCAATTGCTACGGACTCCTTTATTTTACATTAGGTAATGCGATACCTATGCTTATTTTGCGTCGTTAATCTCTTTAATGCCCTGATCTGCTACTTTAACTGAAGCATCATCGTTGAGTTTTTTACGGCCATCTTTAATTTGTTCCAGCAGCGCAATAATCTGTGGAGCAGCGCCAAAAGCTTTGTATTGTACTCCCAGTTCTTTAAGCACTTTTATCCCCTGCTGCGCATATTCAGGATTCTTGACATTAGCTGTCATATAGGTGAAATTTGGCAACATACTGATCTTGGCTTGCGTATCATTGGTAGTGAAGCTCGAATATACATACGGCCACTCTGCATCACCGCCATTTTGTGCATACACACCGATAATTGCAGCCGTTAACTCTCCCTGACTATCCTTTTGAAAAGATTTGGCAGAAAGAAGGGATTCCGCTGGTTTTAAGATAGACATGGCGCTTAGTGAAGCACCCTGTATAGCATAAGACTGACTTTTAAGACCTTCCTGGAAGAGAGCCAGTTGCTGTTCGCCACCCTTAGAAGCTGCTACTATTTTGATTGCAGCCGCTTTAACCAGGTTGTTATCATCAGTTTGAGCAAGTTTTAATATCAAGGGTAAAGCTGCTGCGGCGAGGTCTTCATTTTTAGGATCAATTGAATTTAAAGCGGCTAGCCTCAATCCGTAATACTTGTCGCTCAGCAGCGCCAGCATAATCTTTTGTGCCGTGGCATCAGTTTGTTTTACTGTTGCTGCTTTGAGTGCTTCCCGTCTGTCCATATACAGTTGCGCATTTTGCAGTTGAAATAAATATTCCTCCAGCGTTTTATGATCCGTTTTTTTGGCCAGGATAATTTTATCCGCATCTACATTTACCAGTGCTGGTTTAGCTGTAAGTTTGAATGTTAGCGTATCAGATTTATCGCGCATCCAGATTTGCTGACGTTCCTTTTTACCACCGGAATAAATATCTACTGCCATAGGTAAGATAAAGGCATTGCCTTCCTGCGTCTGTTTCAGATATACCGTCTGTGTTTTGGATTGTTCGTCCCATTTATAGCTAATATCTAAAACTGGATGCCCCGCACCAAAATACCACTGGTTAAAAAACCAGTTCAGGTCTTTACCGCTGGCCTCTTCAAAAGCAAGACGAAGCTGGTGCGCTTCCCCGTTTTTAAAAGCATTAGTTTTCAGATAGATATTGAGACCTTTAAAAAAGGCCGGTGCGCCCAGATAGTTTCGCAGCATATTCAGGATTCTTCCGCCTTTCTGGTAAGATACCCCGTCAAATACGTCCATACTGTTATGGTAATGGAAGCGGACCAGGTCTTTCTGCACATTTTCGGGATTGTTGAGGTAAGTACGCATGCCCTCATTGTTACGGTCGTCTCCGGTATCCTGTCCATATTTATATTCGGCCCAGAGTGTTTCACTAAAATCTGCAAAAGACTCGTTTACAGTGATATTGCTCCAGCTTTCTGCCGTCACATAGTCTCCAAACCATTGGTGAAACAACTCATGTACAATGGTACTGCTGCCCGCATCATAATACCTGTCTGCCAGTTCTCTTTTTGTACCCTGCACATAAGAACCATGCACCGTGGCCGTGGTGTTTTCCATAGCACCACTCACATAGTCGCGCACTACAATCTGTGCATATTTATTCCAGGGAAAATCTACACCCAGCGTTTTTGAAAAGAATTCCATCGCCTCTGGGGTGTGGCCAAAGATATCTTTCGCATAGGGTGCATATTTTGGTTCAAGGTAATAGCTCACTTCCTTATCGCGCCATTTATCTTTATAGATCTTAAAATCACCTACCGCCATCATAAACAGATAAGGGGAGTGGGGCAGATCCATTTTCCAGGTATCTGTTCTTGTACCGTCGGCATTTTTTTTCTGCGCGGCTAACCTTCCATTGGATAGGGTTACATATTTCGCAGGAACGGTCATACTAATCTCTTCGGTAGTTTTTTGGTTGGTATGATCGATAGTTGGGAACCATGCAGAAGAACTTTCCAGTTCGCCCTGCGTCCAGATCTGCACTGGCTTGTCTTTTTCTGTACTGTCGGGATTAATAAAGTATAACCCTTTGGCATCAGTAATCGCTGCGCCGGCCTCAATTTTAAGCTCATCAGGTTTGGCGGTATAGTCGATAAAAATCGTGTAATTTTCTGTTTCCTTATAAACTTTGTCTAGCTTAATGGCTAAAGAAAGGTTATCATATGTATATTTCAAAGGTACTACCTTTCCGTTTTTGATGATAGCAAGGGTTTTGATGTCCATTCCTTTTGCATCCAGTCTCAAACTATCGGTAGGATAGAAATGCGGTTTGATCGTTACCCATTCTTTTCCGTACAGGTATCTCTTTTTATAATCAAAACGCACGTCCAGTTTAGTATGGATAAGGTCGTTTATTTTTGCCGGGGTTTCCCTGTAAATTTTCATTAAGGGATCTTTTGTTTTGTCCTGTGCAAAGGATGGGAGGGAAGATACTGCTCCCATCAGGAGTAATGCACTCATCACTCCTCTTTGGTAATTGGTAGGTTTAATGTTCATCTAAATTGGATAAAAAGCTTTGTAAAGCTAGTTGGAGTTCTGCTAAACTCCAACATATTCTCTGATATTTCGTTAAGACGACACTAAATAGCCCAATGTTACAGTGCCTTACTGTGCTTATGACCAGAAAAGCGCCTTTTATTGTAATTAGACCGTAATAAACAAAGTAATCGCTTTGTTTATTACGGTTGTTGGCTATCTTTGTACCATGTTTATTCAATAGCCGTCCGGCTGCGAGCGTAAGCATTTAAAATGAACAATGATGGAAAAAGATGATATGATGCTTGATCAGCTGGCAAACCGTGAATACGAGTTTGGTTTTGTTACGGCAATTGATATGGATATTTCTGAAACCGGACTCAACGAGGATACTGTACGGTTTATATCTGCGAAGAAGGATGAACCGCAATGGTTGCTGGACTGGCGCATGAAGGGATACAATGCATTTATGAAACAGGAGATGCCCAAGTGGCAGAACTTTAAAATGCCCGAAATGGACTTCCAGTCTATTTCTTATTATGCTGCACCAAAAGAACAGGCAAAATATGCTTCACTTGATGAAGTAGACCCTGAGTTACTGCGTACGTTTGAGAAACTGGGCATTCCTATATCAGAGCAAAAGCACCTTGCCGGTGTAGCTGTAGATGTGGTATTTGACAGTGTATCTGTAACTACAACTTACAAAAAACACTTAAATGAACTGGGGATTATCTTCTGTTCGATGAGTGAGGCGGTGAGAGAGCACCCCGAACTGGTGCAAAAATATCTGGGGACAGTAGTTCCGCATACAGATAACGTTTTTGCCTCGCTAAATACTGCAGTATTTTCTGACGGATCTTTTGTTTACATCCCTAAAGGTGTACGTTGCCCGATGGAATTGTCTACTTATTTCAGGATCAACGCAGAAAACACAGGTCAGTTTGAACGTACACTGATTGTTGCCGATGAGGATAGCTATGTAAGTTACCTGGAAGGCTGTACTGCACCTATGCGTGATGAAAACCAGCTGCATGCCGCAGTAGTGGAACTGATTGCTATGAAAGGCGCAGAAATTAAATACTCTACCGTTCAAAACTGGTATCCTGGTGATAAAGACGGTAAAGGCGGGATCTTTAACTTTGTAACTAAACGTGGTGCATGCCGCGGCGAGCACGCTAAGATTTCGTGGACACAGGTAGAAACAGGTTCTGCAATTACATGGAAATACCCAAGTATTATTTTACAGGGTGATTATTCTGCAGGTGAATTTTATTCTGTTGCAGTAACCAATAATATGCAGATTGCAGATACAGGTACTAAAATTTACCATATCGGAAAGCATACTAAAAGCAGGATTATCTCTAAAGGTATTTCGGCAGGGCGCGGACAAAACAGTTACCGTGGTTTAGTGCAGATGGGGCCAAGAGCTGCCCATGCACGTAACTTTACGCAGTGCGATTCATTGCTGATTGGTGACCAGTGCGGTGCACACACATTCCCTTATATCGAATCAAAAAACAACTCGGCGACTATAGAACATGAGGCGACGACTTCTAAAATAGGTGAAGACCAGGTATTTTATCTTAACCAGCGCGGTATAGACGCCGAGCAGGCGATTGCTTTGATCGTGAATGGTTATGCTAAAGACGTGTTAAACCAATTACCAATGGAATTTGCCGTAGAGGCGCAAAAATTACTTTCTCTTACACTGGAAGGTAGTGTAGGATAATCTTAAAAAATAAAAAAAGAATATGTTATCAATAAAAAATCTTCATGCTAATATTGAAGGAAAAGAAATATTAAAAGGTATTAACCTGGAAGTGAAGGCCGGCGAAGTGCATGCGATCATGGGACCAAACGGATCTGGTAAAAGTTCATTGGCTTCTGTTTTGGCGGGTCGTGAGAACTACGAGGTTACTGAAGGTGAAGTATGGCTAGACGGAAAGAACGTACTGGATATGAAACCTGAAGAGCGTGCCCGTGAGGGAGTTTTTCTTGCTTTCCAATATCCAGTAGAAATTCCGGGTGTATCCAATATCAACTTCCTGAGAACAGCATTAAGTGAAATCAGAACTCACCGTAATCTTCCACCGCTTTCTGCGAAGGATTTCCTTAAGATGACCAAGGAAAAACAAGAGCTGGTAGAGTTCGAGGCTAAACTGGCAAACCGCTCTTTAAACCAGGGTTTCTCTGGTGGCGAGAAAAAAAGAAACGAAGTGTTTCAATTGGCGATGTTAGAGCCTAAACTATCCATCCTGGATGAAACAGATTCTGGTTTGGATATCGATGCATTGCGTATCGTTTCTAACGGAATTAACAAACTGCGTTCTGCAGATAATGCTTTTGTACTGATCACCCACTATCAGCGTTTGCTGGAATACATCGTACCAGATTTCGTACACGTATTATACAACGGACAGATTGTGCGCTCAGGAACAAAAGAACTGGCACTGGAACTGGAAGAAAAAGGATACGACTGGTTAAAAGAAGAGTTCCATGGCAGTGAAATTATAAACAATAAGTAGTATGGTAAATCAGTTAACAGCACCATTGTATAACAAGTTGATCGCTGAGTTTGAAGGCAGCCAGACGCTTGCTGCAAATGGCGATTTATCGAAAATAAGGAAAGACGCCTTCGAAGTGTTTAAAGCTAAAGGTTTTCCTACGTTAAAAGACGAAGACTGGAGATTTACAAATCTTACGCCGTTTTTAACAGACGACTTTTCGCTGGTTAGCGGAATCGCGGTAGAAAGTGAAGTGATTGCAGCCATCAATGCAGCGCTGATCCCAGGATTAGATGCTTACCTGCTGGTATTACTAAACGGAAAAATTCAGCCTGCTTTGTCTGTACTTCCGGCACATACCGGCGTTACGGTGCAGCCACTGGAAAGCATTGTTGATTCTGCGGCATTTGCTGCACATGCAACGTTTTCTGAAGTGGAGAGCAACCGCATGCTGGCATTAAATACATCACTGTTTACAGACGGGTATTTTATCGAAGTGCCGAGAAATGTAGTACTGGATAAACCGATACAAATCATCCACCTCTATTCTGCAGACGAAAATGCAATGTTCCAGCCACGTCACCTGATTGTGGTTAACGAAAATGCAAAAGCGGAACTGATCGAATCCAGTGTGATGCTCGAAAGCGCCAAACGTGTTTTATTAAACAGCGTTACACAGGTTGAAGTAAAACAAAATGCGCAGCTGATCCAATACAATATCCAGGATAACCATACAGAAGAACGTTTAATTAGTTATACCCGTGTTACACAAGAACGTGACAGCCGTTATGATAACTTTACGTTTAACCTGCCTGGTGCCGAGCTGATTCGTAATAACCTCGAAATTGTACTGAACGGTACTGCAACAGAGACACACTTATTAGGTGTATACCTGGTAGGCGGACATCAGCTTACAGATAACCATACAGCCATCCACCATAAATTTCCGCATTGCGAAAGTAATGAGATATATAAAGGCGTATTGCTGGATCACGGTAAAGCGGTTTTTAACGGTAAAGTTTTTGTGGAACGCCCTGCGCAGAAAACAAATGCTTTTCAGCAAAACAATAACCTTCTATTAAGTGATAATGCACAGGTGTTTGCTAAACCACAGCTGGAAATTTTTGCTGATGATGTGAAATGCAGCCATGGTTGTACAGTAGGTCAGTTTGATCCTGAATCTTTGTTTTACCTGCGTTCGAGAGGCATCAGCGAAGATTCTTCGAGAAAACTGCTGGTTGAAGCTTTTATGTTCGACGTAACACAGAAGATTACCAACGAACCGGTGAAAGACTATATCCAATCTTTGATTCACAGTAAAATGGAAGATTCATTGTCTTCTATTGGTTAAAAAAGAGCGAAATGGGCAAATTAGTAATTGAAAATATAAGAAAAGACTTTCCTATACTAGACACGAAGGTGTACGGTAAAAGTTTAGTTTACTTTGATAATGCGGCAACCACACAAAAACCTGTACAGGTACTGGCTGCAATCGAAGATTATTATACCAGGTACAATAGTAATGTACACCGCGGGGTGCACTTGCTTAGTCAGCAAGCTACGGCTGCTTACGAAGAGTCGCGTAAAAAAGTTGCTGCCTTTATTAATGCTGCCCATAGCGACGAAGTAATTTTTACTAAAGGTACTACCGACGGGATCAATCTTGTAGCTTCTTCTTTTGGCAGAAAGTTTCTGCACCCGGGAGATAGCATTGTGATCTCGGCAATGGAGCACCACTCGAATATAGTGCCTTGGCAGATGATCTGTGAAGAGCGCGGTGCGACTTTAAAAGTAATCCCGATGGATAAAAACGGGGTTATGCAGATTGATCAGCTGGCTGGTTTGCTGGATGAGCGGGTAAAACTCATTTCCACTGTTTATGTATCAAACTCATTGGGTACCATTAACCCGGTGAGGGAAATTATCAGACAGGCACATGCCTTAAATATCCCGGTATTACTGGATGCTGCACAGGCGATACAGCATACACCTGTTGATGTACAGGAGCTTGATGTAGATTTCCTGGTATTCTCCGGCCATAAACTTTACGGGCCTACGGGTATCGGTGCGTTATATGGTAAAGAGAAATGGCTCAATGCAATGCCCCCATATCAGGGTGGCGGAGATATGATCAAGACTGTTACGTTTGAGAAAACTACCTACAACGAGCTGCCTTATAAGTTTGAGGCGGGTACACCAGACATGGCGGGTGCCATTGGTTTGGGTGCAGCGATAGATTATGTAAGTAGTATTGGGGTAGAAGCTATTGCCGAAGCCGAACATGAACTGCTTACTTATGGCTTAGCTCAATTGGCAGAAATAGAAGGGATACAGTTTATCGGTCAGTCGCCAGAGCGTGCAAGTGTGATCTCTTTCCTGCTGGAAGGTATACACCCGTATGACCTGGGCGAGCTGCTGGATAAACAGGGAATTGCTATCCGTACCGGCCATCATTGTACCGAGCCGATTATGGACTTCTTTGGTATTCCGGGAACCTGCCGTGCCTCTTTTGCCTTTTATAATACTAAAGGCGAAATCGATCTGCTGGTAGCCGGAATTAAAAGGGCTGCCGCTATACTTATTTAATACTTGTAATGACGATAAACGAAAAACAGGATGAGATCATAGAGGAGTTTGAACTCTTTTCTGACTGGATGGACAAATATGAAAATATCATCGAGATCGGAAAAGACCTGCCCCTGATCGATCCTAAATATAAAGTTCCGGAAAACCTGATCAAAGGTTGCCAGTCTAGCGTTTGGCTGGAACCGGTGTTCGAGAATGGTAAGATTACTTTTACCGCCGATAGTGATGCCATCATTACTAAAGGACTGATTAGTATGATGATCAGGGTATTATCAGGCCATACACCACAGGAAATACTGGCTGCTGATATCTATTTCATCAATAAAATAGGCCTGCAAACACATTTGTCGCCCACCCGTTCTAACGGGCTGCTATCCATGCTAAAGCAAATGAAAATGTATGCCGCCGCTTTTAATACACAAGTTTAACCCGAGTAATTATGAGTGAGCTATCTATAAGGGACCATATCGAAGAGGCTATAAAGACCATTTACGATCCGGAGATTCCGGTAAATATATTCGAACTGGGCCTGATCTATAAAATCCAGATGCTGGAAAAAAACAGTGTGCATATCTATATGACACTTACTGCGCCGGCTTGTC